>ERZ773035.259-NODE-259-length-44867-cov-5.278296_pt1 | contig 44867 bp, 42 predicted proteins | sample MGYA00511487_ERZ773035 | MGnify/ENA primary metagenome ERZ773035 (study PRJEB29015, sample SAMEA2737985) | human oral metagenome | biome: human oral; feature: human-associated habitat; material: dental | place: China | collected 2024 ... | reverse complement strand
GAGCGGACGCTGCGGAATTGATTTTGCGCTTGACTTCTCAATTCGGCGGAGAAGTCGCCCAGTGCCGGTCGGCCGAAGAACTCGAAGACGCCGTAAAAAAATCGTCTTCGTCGTTCGGCTTTGCGAGCACGTCCGGCGGAAAAACCGCGTACACGCTTCAACAACAAAAAGCCCTGCTGCACATGAAGGGATGGTACATCCATTGGCAATTCCACAATGACATAATCCCCATAGTGCAATTCTTGGGAACATGTCTTTAGATAAAGCCCTCGTGTTGCAGAATCCGTCGTGTTGCTGTAAAATATTTTCCCACAAAAAAACGTCAACAGAATCGGCAGGAACATAAACAAGATCAGCACCAGCAGAAAAATCTTGAGCTTTTTCTGCTCTCGAAAACTAAGATTCATAGCGGCCTCCCAAAGCCTTCATAAAGGTCTTCGGCAATACAAAAATCAATATCCCAAGAGCAAGCAATCCCAAACAAAGCAGCATATGATTAACCATCTGTTCCGTCGTGATAGTCGGTCTAGCCTTATAGGAACCAACGACTTGCCCATGTACAAGATTGACATATTCCTGCGCCCAACCCGGAAGAGGTTCACCTGCGCTGATGCTATTCGGCCCTCCATTGTATCCTGCCAGCGCATAGTCCCAATCGCCAAACTGCTCGTAGAGATTATGCATATAATGTGCAGCTGCATCCAACGCTTCCTCAGGATTGAAAGGATCGATCCCCCATCCTGCGGCCGTGTCCGGCATAAACTGTGCAATTCCTTGCGCCCCTACGGATGATACCGCATTGGGATCCCAGCTGCTTTCCAGTTGTATTTGCGCTAAAAACAGATTTTCCGGCACACCCCACTTTTGTGCAGCCGCTCTTGCCATTGCCACATACTCTGCCGGTCCGTTAATCTCCATGCCTCCCCCTTGAACGGTTTGCCCGGGAAGAGTTGCGCCAAAGATATTCTCCGGAATCGTCGCGTCCTTGATGAGCAAAATGCAAAATCCTACCATCACGGAAACGATGCAAAGCTTCAACGTATTCGATACCAAGCTTCCCAGCACACCTTCCGAAATGAACTTTGTGAACCCAAAAGCTTGGAACGGTAACGTAAACACGGCAAAAAGTGCAGCAACATAAAATTCGACATACACAATCATGATGAACACGGAAAGCACGAAGAAAAAGAAGATTGTGAGCCATGTAATGAGCAGCGTCGGCAAAATCACATTCAGATGTGTCGAAAAATCCATGGCACCAAAGGATGCAATCTTATTGAGTGCAGGTGTCATGAAATATATGACCTTCTGCAAAATAAGTTGTGGCTGTGAAATATTATTCTCAATAATCGTCGGGTCTTGCACAAAAGTTCCCGAAACGCTCGTCACAAGTCCCAAAAAGAACTCATTGACCAACATTTGCCAATGAACCACAAAAACATACAGAAGTCCATATTTAATTGTCTTTTGTACGATCGCGACCAAAGAAAACTCAAGTCCCGCCACAAGGATAGGCAAAGCGAGATCGATGACGCAAAGCACGAAAAGAAGGCCAAGAGCGGCATATTGCAAAGCTTGGAATCCTTTGCCGATGACATCCACAAGATAAACCAAGATCGAGTTGATGGATTCGCCAAGTTGATGCATATGTTCGATGCCCCAAGGCATTGCAATATTATCATGGCCAGTCCGACCATAGCCTCCACCAGCCTGCCCTCCTGGTCCAACGACATCTCCTGTAAGATCAACACCAAGAGAAATCAGGATAGGCACTGGATCGACTCTGCCGCCGAATTCGCCATTCGGTCCCACTTCTACATGGCAATGCGGTCCAGTTGAATACCCGAGCGGTCCATCATAAGCATCTCCACCAGTATAACCAATAATCTGTCCTTCCGCATAGTAGCCATCTGGGATACTTAATGTTTCCGGAGCACAGTCAGCGAAGAACATATACATACCATCATCGCGTGTAATCTCAACCCAATAGATATATCCTCCACCAGCACCGTGATTAACGTAGCCAGAGTAAGGCGCTGCAATCGGTGTACCGGAATTTGTTCCAACATCCACGCCCATGTGGACATGCGCATTCTTCCCGTGTCCAATTTCACCAAAGGGAGCTGTTATCTCTCCTCCGGGGAAAGGCGGCGCAGCATGGGCAATCGTCATCCAAGCAAAGAAACAGAACAACAAACAACAAACTTTTTCCCTCATCGCTCTATCACCTTATTCGTCGCGATTCTCCTGAGGCTCTTTTGCTGTGCGGGTACCATGCCTATCGTTCTCTCGATTCTTTCCTCCGTTACCCATCAAAGCCATTCCGATACGGCTTCCACCAAACGATTGCCTGGCAACGGGATTTCCAGCCCCCGATCGATAACTTGCACCACCCACGGGCAAACTTTGGCCAATACGACGCATTCCCCGTCCAGCCAAAGATGCAGCCTTCGTTGCTCCGCCATATGCCAAGGAGGCCACCGTCGCGCCGGTTCCGATGGCAGACCGTGTTGAATTGATGACATCATGACCTTCCAGCGCCGGCTGGCCATTCATGAATCCGGATGCAAGATTAGGTATTTTCCAAATAAGAAATGCCATCGTTGCATACGAAAGCGCATACTTCAACATTTCTGCAAGATCAGGATTCGCTTGATCTGTCCACCCCGGTATGCCTCCAGCTTGAGTGACGAGAGAATCGAACAATGTCAACAAAAAATACATGAGCATCAACTTGATACCATAAGCGAAAACTGCCGATACAAGCCTTTGAAAAAGAAACTGCGTATACCGCAAGGCACCGAAGGGCAATAGGATAACGCCTAGAGTAGCGAAAATATTGAATTCAATCTTTGTTATCAGAATCTGCAAGGCGATGAAGAAATATGCCGCAAGGGTTATGGCAATATAGATCAGCTTCATAGACATAATACCCGGGAGAATCGATGTGACCGAAACGAGAGAGGAAAGTACCGGCTCGATTGCTTTGAACCCATCCGTTATGATAGTCGAAGGCTTGAGAATATCACTGCCGCCGACAGTCCCTCCGGCCGCCGTCAATCCCGCATATTGAAAAGAAACCAATATCGCTTGGTTGATTTTGTCAAAATTGATGATGAAGAACATGAACAGCCCAATCTTCATCACGCGGCTGATGATCTCAGACATGCGAAGCTGTCCGCTGTAAAGCGTCCATGTCGCCGCAATATCGATTGTTCCCAGTGCCATGATGAGTGCTACGGCATGTGGTGCCAATGCCTTGTACCCAAACATGCAATGATCTTCAAAAAAGATCAGCAGCTGATTAAAGAAATCTACATCTGCAAGATTCATGCGCTCACCAGCCTAAACCATTGCGTGCAAATGGATCGTCCAGCGTTTCCCCTATACGCCCTGCCGCATTAGCTTTATTGTACATATCATCGATCGTCTGCTCTGTCGCCTGTGCCATTGCATCTGCCACAGCCTGCTGATTCTGTGCTTTGACGACCTCCATCTGATTCTTCATCGCTTCATTTTGAACACTGATCGCCTGAATAGACGTATTGATACTGTCGATGTGCGCCTTTTCGGCAGCGATTTCATTCGCAAGCTGCTGGCCTTGCTTTTGTCCTTCAGGCGTTTTGTTAAGCTCCAAAAGCTCTGCCAGCTTATCCTTGGACTTTTGCAAATCCTGCATCAAAGCACGATATGCAGCAACATCCTGCTGATTGCGCATGGAAAGGACTTCCTGCATCGTGACAGCTATATTTTTCTCACTCGTAGCCGTATGAGACAAATCCCCGCCTCGCAGGGTAGGGAAACAATGTCCCCAAACTTCCGGCAATTTTTTGACATCATCCAACATCCCTGTCATCTTGGTATGAGCCTTGACTTCCTCGATGGCCGCGACAAATTCTTTTTTGTAGCGGTCAAGAATCTGCTTCGGCAAAGATTCAAGTTCCTTGATCTGCATTTTGATCTGCTCGGCAGTGTTCGTGACCACTTTTATGGTTTCCATATAGGTTTTGATTTGCTGCATGATGTTCGAATCATCAATGACAGGAATTGCCGCATGAGCGCGGAAAGGCATTACTGTGAGGGCAGCAGCCAGTGCAAACGTCAAAATAGTTTTTTGTTTTCCTTTCATCGTCCTCTACCCCTTTCTCGGGTGTCCATAATGGACACCTTACAAATAATTCTCGCGATAATCCTCCCATTCATCTTGACAATCCTTATACTTCAGCCATTCCTCAATAAAGCTTTCTCTCCCGGCACTTTGCAAGATGGAATCCATAGCCTGTTGATCCTTCTTCGCCGTCGCTGTCACAAACGGCAGTTCGATCGGTTGTAGCGCCAAACGGAAGATGCGGTTCCCTTTCTCCGATGAATAGTAATAATCCCTCTTCGGCTCCATATTGGCAATAATATCCATCTGTTTCTCATTGCAGCCAAACATTCGATAGATTTCTTGACTTTTCTCCGTTTTCGCTTCCTTGTCCGAAAGGTAAATCTTATTCGGGCAATTGTTCAAGACTGCACTCAAAAGTTCCGGCTTTGCCGATAAATCGGTCAAATTCTGCGTAGCAAGGATGATGCTCGTATTCTTCTTGCGCATATCCTTGAAATACTCCTTGATCTTCTCCTTAAACATCGGATTGTCAAAGAAAAGCCACGCTTCATCCATGATGATGAGCGATGGGCCAGATGCCTTCTGCAATTTCGTCTCGATGCGATGGAAGAGATATTCCAAGGTAGACGGCACGATGGCAGGCGTAGCCATCAACGTCTCCATCTCAAATACCTGCCAGCGGCCTATACCAGAAATATCCTTGTTGTTGTCAAAAAGCTTGCCATAGGCTCCTTTGACCGTGAGCGCTGCCAATGCCTGGCGTATTTCCTGATCCTGCACCATCTCACAGAACGTGGAAATCGTGCGCTGCTCCTTGGGAAACTCCCGCAAAGAAAGCAGTGCTTTCCAAACAAAATTATCCTTGGCAGGAGTAATCGTTATATTCTTCAGATTCAAATATCCAAGAATCCATTCTTTTGCCCATTTTGTTTCCTTCTCATCCTCAACATACGCCAGAGGCTGAAAAGAAAGCTCTCCACTGCCTTCAGAAGCAATATTATAGAAGTTTCCTCCAACGGCAAGAGTAAGAGCACGACTGGATGCCGCCTTGTCAAAGATAAAGACATTGCTATTTGGATATTTGAGAAAATGAACTTCCAAGGTATTCAGGAGCACCGACTTGCCGCTGCCGGTGCGCCCACAAATCAACGTATGCCCTACATCTCCGACGTGCAGGGACAACCGAAACGGCGTGTACCCCGTCGTATCCGTATAAAGCAATACAGGCCCCTTCAAGCACTCATTCCTCTTGTCTCCTGACCACGTTGCCGTGACCGGGGCTAGGTGACAAAAATTTAGGCTGCTGACAATCGGCCGACGGATATTGGCGCGATAGCAGCCAGGAATCGATCCCCACCAGCTCTCCATGCTGTTATCCGTCTCGATATATGCCGTATACCCCAAAGAATTGATGCTTTCTAAGATGCGATTAGCTTTTTCCAGGCATTTCCCTTGATCTTCATCAGATACCATGACGGTCATGGTATAGTAACCATAACTCGTATAATCCTGACCAAGCTCCTGCAAGGCTGCCGATGCATCATCTTTGTTGTACATGGCCGTCTCGTCGCGCTCATCCTCCATCTTTTCCTTCAAGATGGCTTCTCGCACCTGCGTCCAAAAAGACTTGATCTGCTGATTCCACCTCTGCCGATAATCCTTCAGTTCCTTTTGGGCATCCACCTTCGACATGCAGATAAAACGGGAAACCCAGCGATATTCTATGTCCAGATTATTGAGCCTATCAAAAGCGCCCGGGGTAGAAACCGGCGGAAAATCCAATATCGTAATCATCTTGATGTACCGATCGCCAAGCATCATCTCTCGACCACCCAGCACCCCGCAATCACAAATATAATCCGATATGTAGTTCAGCGGGTTCACTTTGACCACTTGCTTCTTTGTGGATATGGTGGAATGAAGATACGTCAACGCCTCTTCGGCATTCAGAGGATGAATGTCCGGGAACCAGCTGTGCAGCATATCACCAATCAAATTGACATTGTTGATGAATTTCTCCACAATGCCGACGTAAAGGCGCATATCCGTCTTGCCGTCCTTCTGCTTGTCCGAGATGAAAAGATCGGTAAGCTTGTGCTTCAAAAGCTGTGGCGGCTCCAAATAGACAATGAAATAGTATCTCGTCTCAAAGTGCTTTTGCCCAGCATAATATGCTTTGCGTTCATCTTCCATCTTTTGCACCAACGGTATATCGAGCCGGGATTCCTGATACTCCTTGGAAATCCCTCGCTGTGCCTCAAAGTACAAAACATAGCCTGTCGGCAGTTTCTTGATGACATTATTGACGGCTGCATTGTACTGCATCAGATCAAGATATGTAGAGCTATCCATATCCGGTCCACGAAATTCATACACGGCAAGCATGGAATGATCCTTTCCATGGACAATGCCCGTATCCTCATCTACATATGCCCACGGAAGAAGATACTGAAGTCTTGGTTTTTCCTCAAAAACGCCCACTTCCTGCGAAAAGGGCTTTCTCTTCTTCGAGAAAAATGCCAATCGAACCACCCCCTATCGATAGTAATAGTTTTTGTGCAGCCGCGAATACCAAAACACCTCATGGAACTGTGCATCCTGCTGCCCCAGATAACGGAACAGATAATGCGCAGCAACCGTAATGAAAATAACCGTGAAGGTTTTGAAGATCAATCCTCCAAGCACAGCGAAAACGATTTCCCCGATAAAGATATTGCGAGGACCCCCCATCCAGTAAAGCGGCTGCACCAGCGCTCGATGAATGGGCACTTCATAACCTTCCGGCACTTCGCGATTCGCCTCCATCTCAAAGCCCCATGATGGTCAACGCCCCTGCCGATTCCGAGATCGCAGTCATGAAATTGGGCGCAAAGAGTGCGATGGACACCGCCAATATCAAGAGGATGAACTTTTGCGTACCGCCGCCTGCATGTCCGCTGAAAAGTGCAATAGCTGCTCCGGCGATTCCCATGATTCCCAATACCATGGGCAAAGGCCCGGTAAGCTGTTCGGCAAGAGAATTAAAGAATTTCATCCATGGCCAATCCACTTTTACAGAGCCTTCCTTACCGTCAACGGCAGACGCAAGGACGGTAGGCGCTGATACGAGGAAACTTGTGGTAAGTGCTGCCACTCTTGCCTTAATAAATTTTACGGACTTTTTCATGATGACTCTCTCCTTCATTGATATGTTCATAAATATACTTGTCTTTCAGGCTGTCATAGCCTTGAACTTCGATGATGTCCTTGATGACACGGCTCTTCTTTCCATTTCCCAAATCCACATGGCTGATGGAAATAACCACATCGATGACCTCACCGATAAGCTCCTTGATGTCGCCAGCGGCTTCTGGATCTTCCTGTGCCAATGACTTGATTCTCGTCAATCCGGCAACTGCATCATTTGCATGAACCGTGCACGCCCCACCTTCATGACCGGTATTCCATGCTTTGAGCATCGTATACGCTGCACCGTCACGCACCTCCCCAACGACGATTCTTTCGGGGGAACGCCGCATACAATCGGCCAGAAGGCGCGTCATATTGTACTTGACACCATCCTTTCCCGTATCCTGCTTGGTAAACATCGGGCTGTAATCATCGGCCGAGCACTGCAATTCCGGCAAATCCTCCAAACTGATAATACGGTGATAAGGTGAAATCTCCGCAATAGCTGCCAAAAGAGCATTAAGGAATGTTGTCTTTCCCGTTCCTGTGCCTCCAACAACAAGGATATTCTTGCGCTTTTTTATCGCCTCCTCAATATATTGTTTTTGATAGGCCTTCAAAAACTTCATCTTCACATAATCATCCAAAGAGAATATCTTGATTGCCTTTTTACGGATATTGAATTGCGGATGTCGTACAATCGGCGGTATCTCTCCTTGAAAACGGCATCCGTAGCCAAAAACCTCCGCTGAAATAGAGGGAATCTCCTCGTTGACGATTTTCCCAACCTGCCCCGCCACAAGTTCGATGATGGCCAAAACTTTGGACGGCTCCATGAAGCACTGTGTTTTGACCTTTCCTTCATCATAGGACTGGTAGCGAATAAAGCCGTCGTCATTCACATAGATTTCGGTGATGTCCTCTCGGTTCATGAGATTTACAACATCCACACCAACAACAACATCAAAGTTCAGATTTTCCCTCTTCTGCTCCATCCCTCGTCACATCCTCTTGTGCAGGCTCCTCTTCTTGTTCAGCCAACTTGCTTGCAAGTTCAGGGTTCTCACTCGCAAAAACACGATAACGCTGCATATAGCCATTGATCGTGCTGATGCTCTCTTCTCCCTCCAACTTCTCTTTGGCTTCCAACAAGGCACCGATCAAGATCGTCGGTTTATCTTTCGGAAAACCTGTTTTCTTGATCATCTTATCCAATGTCACCATGCGGGCCTCTTCCATTTGCTGGCGCACGCTTCTCTGTGCAGCAGCAATTTTTTCCTGCTGCTGTCGCAACGCCGCAAACTTCTTTTCCAGCTTCGCAACATTTTGTACTCTTGCCATTAACGGCTTCCCCTCCCTTCGTTCCATACCGGACGAAACGGCTCAACTTCCTGACGCTCTTGCCATGCAATATGCAATGGTTTTTCTTTTCTCTGCCTTTTTTGAGACAGGAGCGCATCACGCTCTGGATACGGCTCATGGCGGATCACATCCGATGCGATCGGCGCGTCTGCCAATCGGTCCAGAAAGAACTCGCTCTCGTAATACTTCACTTTATCCGTCAAAAGCGGCGGACTGCCACTTGCGACGACAATCTCCCGATCGCCCAATCTTTTGAGTTCATCAGCCGTCATCAAGGCTCTCGCTTGCGCAGAGCGCGTATATTGACGCTTGGTAAACCAGCCGCTATCCGACTCACTTTCTACCATGATCGTCTTGTTGCCGAGCAAGGATTCTGCATATTTCCCCGTATCGTTGTCATTCGGGGCATAAAAAATCTGCAAATGACAATTCATCAATATTTGGTTATCCTTGCCGTAAATTCCATTTATTTGCGGCAGTCCTTGATTGATAAGGAATACTTTCATGCCGTAACCTGCAATATAAGACAACGTAGCCGCAAAAGATTGCAGATTTCCCAAGCTGCTGAACTCATCCATCAAAAACAAGCACTTATGCTTATAAACTGCTTTCGCTCGACCATTTTCATATGTCCCGATCTTTCTTGCATGGTGCTTGACCATCATTTCAAAAAACAATCGGAAGATTGGTGCCAGACGCAGCAGATCGGACGGCGGCGTAACCAAATAGAGTGATACGGGTTTCTTGTAGTTCATAATGTCATCGACACAAAAATCACTGGTCGAGGGGTTCCGCGATAGCACAGGATCGAGATATTCCTTCAGTGCTGTATTTGCCGTAGAAATGATGCTACCGCATTCATTGTCCGGCTTGGAAAGAATTTCGACAAAGTTTTGGTAAATAATAGGATGTGTGTTTGGCATATCTTCCAAGGAAGAGGCTCCTTTATAAATTCCCGCCATATCTTCTGGCAAAAATTTTCTCACCCCATACATTTCCTTTTTCTTATTCCACTCACGAATCTCGATGCCATCATCCGGCACATGCTCAAAGCACTGCAAATTTTCCAACGTGTCCTTAAAGCCTGCTGCCATCATCTTTTGTTGCTTGCGATACCCCTCTTTCGGAGTGTCTGAGACATCACCATCCTCATCTACGTATTCCCAAACAGGATTCCCATTTTTATCCATTTCCGGCACAATATTCGCCTTCAAAAAAGAGGCCACTGAAAAAAGTGTCGGTTCTTCCGGATAATGCACCGGATCGGCAAAATGTGCATATTTGAGATGCAAAATGACAACCATGATAACCGTTGCCGCATTGCTTCCCCAATGATCCAACTTCCCCTTGCCTTCGTAATCCGCAAGGATATAAGCAAGATTCTGTGCTGCCGGCACTTCTGATGGTGTCCCGATTCGTATCTCATCCAAAGGGTTCCAACGGGCAGAACTTCCATCTTCCGCCGTAGGTTCAAACTTGATCACCATATGCCCCATACGTTTACGGCATCCTGCCGTAACTCCCCAATTCTCGCTCTTGATGTCATTGACAATAACGCTTTCCTTCCAACCGCCTAAAAGTGTTGGAATGATGAGCCCAACCCCCTTGCCGCTTCGTGTTGGCGCAATGACGGCGAGATGTTTATTGGAGTTGTCACGCAAATAAAAATGCGGGACTTTCTTATAGAGTTTCAGCATCGTTTCATAGAAACAAACGAAAGGATAGACCGTCCATCGGTCTTCCTTTTTAGGATCATATGGCTGCGGATTGTTCAGCAGAGATTGATAGATTTGGATTGCCTTTTGAACTTTGCGCTTTTGCAGCGTATCATCTGAAATATCTGCCGCCTTATTTTGCAGCTTTTCCAAAATGGTTTCCCATTTGGCGATTTTCTTCTGCATCCTCCTGTCATAAGCCATTTCTGCGAAAGATACCTTCTCTTTCTTGGCTGATTCCACGAATCGCATGAAGCTCGTCGCTGCCTTGACTAAAGCATTATCATGAAGACCAATCACCACACCGCCTGCGGAAATCAACCCCATATCCAGAAGATCCTTTTGTTCCCCCCACGACGCACTCCCGTGCGAATCCAATTTCTTCTTCGGATGGAGGAAATAGAGCATTACCACTCCTATGACAACGCCCGCAAAGACATAAAGATTCGTCACTCTGAATGCCAGCGATGCTTGCCCGTGGAATTCCAACCACCAACCAAAATATTTCCAAGGCCAATAATATGCATGGCCATTCATCATGAACGGATGCCCAAGCAAAGGATGGTAGTTCATCATTTCCGCAAATCTCTGCGTCGCAAGCCATAATGCGATAACTATGACTGTTAAAAACATCCAAAGCTTTGCGAAAATACCCATCAGATTTCACCACCATATTCATTGATTGCCAAGTCTTGGTTGATGAACACACTGAACTGGAAACCGGGACGTATCTCTATCGTTGCGCCTCGATTAAGATCTTGATCAACGAATCTTTGTCCTGTACTCAAGATAGAAGCTACTGCACCGGAAACAGCCTCCTGCCCCGGACTGCGCTCATCATTGCCGGAAGTATTGCCCGTCAAGCTTTGAACACCGGCAGCCAAAAGCGCCGACATAAAGCCGGAACGATACGCTGAACTTCTATGATCGTCATATCGATCCAACAAGCCAGGAAAACCAACGCCGTCAATCGCCTGCTGATCCGGCAGCATGAACGATGCTCCCGATGGCAAAATAACGCGATAAAACACAACGCCGATCCGCTTGCCCCCGGAGGCAGAACTCTTGCCAATCAAACGGCTTCCCTGCGGAATCAAAAGATGTTGACCGGTCAAACTGTCGTAGATATTCTGCCGCACCTGCGCTACAACATCCGTATTGGCTATATCACTCGTCACACCGGTCAACAATGTCGCTTGAATGACAGAACCGGCTCCCAAGATGTAGCTTCCAGAATCCAAAAAGCCATTATCCTGATAAGCAAAACTGGTTGGTAAAAATGTCGCTGCTCCATTGCTTGCAGGAGCATTTGGCAGCGCTTCAATCCCTGCATTCGGTGCATTGCCGAGCGAAACATTTTGTGCAACTTTGAAAGCCAATGCGCTATTGTACGCCTGTTCCTCTTCTCTCAATCTGGTTTCGGTCTCGTGCGATTTCTGAGAAGCCGTTCCCGTACCCAGCGAAGGTGTTGCAGCGGATATAGTCGGAACAGCAGCTGCCGTCACCACCGATGAACCAGCGCCAGACGAAGGTGTTCTTGCAGATACTTGCGATGTCCCTTGCGCCGTTGTGGAAGCACTTCTTGTGCCATCTCCATTTCGTTGCTGTGCATTGCCCTGCTTTTGCTTCATTTTATTGATGTCCGAGTAATTATCTGGCAAATGATCTGCTGGCGTAGATGCACTGACTCCCCCATTGAGAGATGCATCCTGCTTGGCCGTCTTCGTCCCGCTTCCCATATAGTTTCCTATAACCATCATGAGCGCAAACAAAGCCACGCCACCGCCAGCCAGCAGGATTGCCTTTTTCTTGACGGTTTTCGCACGATCTTCCGGTGCATCGTCATCGCCAAAATCTATATCGCCAAGTTCCTTCAACGCACTCTTTTCGTCAAGCACGTCATCCTCTCTGCTGTCTTCTGTAATTCCAGCAAAATCATCTTCATTATTTCCCTTTCGGAAAAACCTCTTGAAATCCAACAACAACAATCACCTCCTAATCAACTTTTTCCCGCTTCATCGGCTGAATGTCTATGTACTCCTTTGCCGAGAATTGAAGCCTGGCATGATCAAAAACACGATCGATGATGAAATAGCCGTGGCGCACGCGATAATTGACAAGCGTCAATTTATGCTTATCCTTATCATTCACGCGATAGATGACGGGAAGATCATATTTGTTGCTTTCCGGCATTCGGATATAGGTTCTCGTTCCATCATCAAAAACCTCGACGGGATAGTTGTCCTTGTCTACCCGTTTTCCTTTCATTTCATACATCCGATTGATCGTCTTGATCACGCGCTGCCCATTGACCATCTTTGTAAAAATCTCATCAAACGATCGCTCTTCCTCAGAGACTTTTTGTTCCTCTTTGATCCGTTGCGCCTCTTCCGGGTATCGCCATGAAACAATCGGTTGATATGTCCCTTTTGCCGAGGAAAGCAACACATGATACACTCGTCTATTGGTGTAAATGACAAGATTCGTATGCAAACCTTCCTTGACCGGCTTCAAAAAAACATGGCAGGTATTCCCTATCGTAGCCGTATCCACCTGCCACCGGCTCGTATCACCACCAACAATCCCTTGCAAGATGTCTCCCGGATGCAAGTTTATATCCGTCGCAAACCCCAGTTGAGTGTCTACTTCGTAGATGCTGCCCTCAAAATATGGATATTCCATTCTTGATTCAATCCATGAAGCATCCTCCACATGATAAATAGGTTCTGCTGCTTCAAGCACGGCTGCATTGCTCAGGAAGAACACCATGCTCGCGGAAAGCATCATCTTTCTCAAATGGCTCACGGATTAACACCCCCTGGCTGAACAACTGGAGCATCCGTCGGCATGGAAACAGCCGGCTGTTTCGGCTCATCTCTGGTTTCGCTTTCCTTTGTCAACGTGAAATCACGTATCTTCAATCCCAAAGGATTGATCAAAAGCTCGCTTTCCTTCTTAGGTGGTTCAAGTGTTATCTGCAACAAAGCAACATAGCTTGATTTTGTCCCAGATGACATACCGCCAATCGAGAATTCGTTCTCCACCCACCGAACTTGATACGTCGAATTCGTTCCTGGCTGCAACTGGATTGATTTGATTTCCGGCTGGACGGTCTTCCTGCCCAGCTTTGCAGCAGGATTGTCTTCCCCAACAACCGCATTCATCTTTTGCGCCGCAGCCTGCGTCATAAAATGTTGCGCATGTTCCCAGTTTTTCTTGTATTGCACAGGATCGAGAGGGATGGTTCTCGTGTCCCTCACGAAGCCTACGAGGAAACTTTTGATCTCCGCCTCCCTTGGTTCATAATTGGTCGCCTTCAACTCTCCTCCCGCCTCAATCTGACCCGTTGCATTGTCCACACGCACAACATACGTTCTATAGCTTGCCGTTGTGACAACAAAAACGGTGGAAAGGATGCAGACGACGAGCAGCACGAGGTATAAAAGATTCCTCTTCTTTGCCACATCCTTATCAAATGCGAGATTGTACAGATCAGACTGGAATTTCCCTGCGGCTTTGCGGTCAAATAGACTGGTTGCTTTTCCTGTAGGAAAAAACTTCTCTTGTGGTTCCATTCAGCAAATTCACCTCCTATTCGTATATTTTACCATAAATAAAATCATAATCAAAACTATTTTATAAGCGAAATATCGCTAACTTACCTTTTAATCCTAATATACACCAGAAATCAGATACGCTAATTTGCATTTTTATATTGCGTTTTTCGATCACAACAGCTAAAATGAATACCAATAGATGCGACAAGCCACAAACAAAAACAGACAATGCGCATTTACAGAAATCTCTTTGAGATTTCCATGCGCCAGCCAAAGCTGGACCGAACCGGCTTCGCCGGACAGCTTCGCTGTAATTTTTCATCTCCGATGAAAAATAGGAAAATCGGCCAAAGGCCGATTTTAAGAAAACATCCTTCCCACGCCGGCAGGAGGTCGGAAGATATTATGGCACATTATTATTTTGAGAATACACCGCATGGTCTGCGCCGTGACGGAAGCAAACTGGACACCAAAATACATGCTGCCTATATCACTCGATCGGGCAAATATGCTCACATCCGCAACAGAGAGGAAGATCTTGTCTGCACAAAATCCGGCAACATGCCGGATTGGGCCGATAATCCGCTTGCGTTTTGGGAGCAGGCAGAGCTTCATCGGCGCAAGAACGGCAGAGCTTATCGCGAATTCCGCATAGGGTTGCAGGAAGAATTTACCTTGGAGGAAAACATCGCACTTGTAGAGCGATTCCTGGAAGAAAGCGGCGTCAAACAGCAGCATGCTTATACCTATGCCATACACGACAAGAATGCCACATTTGATAAATCACATCGCAACATCCACTGCCATATCATGATCAATGAAAAAATCATTGAGCCAGATCGACCGCTAGCCCCAGACAAATACTTCAAAAACTACTCTGAAAATCAGCAAGGGAAACCTTCATCCGGGTACCGTACCAACGCCTATTTTGCAAATCGCAACACGACGATTGCATTGCGCAAAAAGTGGGCAGAAATCGTAAACGAGCAATTCAAAGAAAAAGGCATGAGTGAACGCATCAGTGAAAAATCAAACCTCGATCGTATGCAGGAACTCAAAGAAGCCGGAAAAATGGATGAAGCAGACCTGTTTGATCGCGTTCCGTCTCCGCATCTTGGAAGCAGCTACCGTAACCCCAAAATCATGGAACGTATCGAAGAGCGCATCCGCAAAGTCGATATAAAGAATGACGAGGCTGATGATTCAGATATTGCAAGTGTTGACAATATGAGCGAACAGGAGAAAACCATCGCCTATTTTGCCAACGATTTTGTTATGCGAAAAATCGCTCGCATCATTCAAAACGAGCGGCTTTTAATGCAAAAAGAAATCGAAGAAAAACGCCTGCAAGAAGATGCCGCTGAAATCACGAGTGAACCCTATATCATCACACTTGGCGACATCTATGACGCTGTAGCCGAAAAAGCAGAAGCAGCCGCAACAACGACCGAAGAAAAACTGAGTATTTACCGTGCACAAAAAAAGGCATTACGAGATAAAACCTCGCTTGTCCGTGCTGCCGAAAGAGCCGTATTGGGCAATCGTTTGTCCGAACTAAAAAAAGCTTATGCTGAAAATGCAAAAGCCTTGGAAAAAGCGCGGAAAGAACGCAATATGCTTATCGGCGTTCCTGGAAAAATTCACGAACTCGCCTCCTATGGACATCGCATCGAAGTACTGACACAAAAGCAAAAGAAAATCGGCTATGCCCTGCGCATCGAGAAAGAAGCCGCTGAAAATCGGAAAGACGAAATTGACAAAGTACTGCAAGAAATGCAAATAGAAAATCAATCAAAAGAGCAAACAGCGAAGAAATCGTATAAGGAATACCTCGTAGCGAAAAACGCGGAAAAAGACCTGTCTGAATTGATGCAGCGTCTGAAAGATGAACAGCGCAACACGGTCATCTTCTCCAAACGATTGCCCAAGGCTTTAACCCGTCGCATGAAACTCTATGGCAAAGAGCGTATAAGCAATCTGAAATTCCGTGTTTTGCAAGGGCAATCGTTCGCGATCTTGCCAAATAAAAAAGACGCACAAACGAACATTATATTCGCTGTGCGTCTGGGAGACGATATAAAGGATGGCTGCGTCCCTCTCTATGAACTACGAGAAACATCTTCTGAAAGAACAGGAAAACCTCGTCTCACTGCCTATCGAACAGACAAAAAAATGCCACTGTACGATGCAAACAAATCCAAGAAAGACAAAGAAACGACACCATCTTCCTCCTCAACACTTGAAGCTGCAAAGAGACAACGATATGCAGAAATTCAGGATAAGGTTTCCTCCATCGTGAACTACCTGACAAAAACGCAAGAGCCTGTCGGAAAACTGCGCGCTCATTGGGAGGAAGAACAGCTGCATGACAAAGCAGTGCAGCAAGAAGAAAAAATGTATCGCGGTTGGTCGATGTAACTCATATACTCTATGCTCTAAACCTTGAAATATGATATACTGTCACTGCCACGGCCCTCATCAAGCCAATCCGGCTAGGAGGGAGGTTGACACAATGTCATTGATTGATTTCATGGTTTCCCTGCTCATCAGTATCCTTGGGAGCATCCTCGGGACGCTGATCTTGCAGATGCTGGCGCAGTAGAAACCAGCTGCGATGTGGCACCAGCAAGATGCGCCTCATCAGCGCACCAAAAAGCCCCTTCGGGTCATCACTCCCGTCGGGGCTTTTCAGTTGGTTGACGTATGTCATCAACTGATTTCTTTAGTCATTGTAGCACTGCCGAAAACAGAAGTCAAGATTCGTTTTGCAACAACAGCATACGTTCCTGTCCGGTTCCCAAACTTTGGCTTTTCTCCTTGTTACTTTGTTTTGTTCGACAAAGAATCTTCCGTTTGGGTGCTTTTTCCTTCGGCTTGATTGCCTTTTCAACGGCTTGCCGGATGTAGGCAATCTTGTTCATAGATTTAACATCGCGTTTAGTAATATTGTCGAGTTCTGGAACATCCTTATCAAACCCCACACTATTACCAATATGCCGAAGATCTTGCAACAGAAGATTCATCTCCTGCAAGGTCTTATTTTTTTGTTTTTCCGGCATATCCTTGAATTGTATCTCCTTATCTTTCAAATCTTCTAAATCCTGAATCAGTTCTTGAACATTCATATCCTCTCTCCTCTGCCAAAAGTGTCCATAACGGACACCTTATCGTGACATACCGACCACACGCCCCTTTTCTTTATCCTGCACTTTGTGCGGTGTCACTTTAAGCTTCCTCTTCTTTGCTGATCGCACTACATTCTCCACATTTTCCACTTCTTTTGCCTTTGCCTTTTTCAATCCGCGTTCCAACATATTCTCCCGAATATACCGCACGGCTTTCTCTGCCTCACTTGCTGCAAGATAAAGTTCATCCGGATTTTTCTTCAGAGCCTCTGCCCAACTTCTTAGATAAGCCCCATGATTATCCCTATGTTTTTCATCGAACTTCAAACCATATTCCTGGCGCAAGAACATGGATGCCATCTCTGCACAAAGCTCCTCCTTTGCATAGGTAGGTGTTCCAAATCCTTGACTCTCCATCAGAGATTTCCGCTTCAAACGCTGCTCATGCCCTGTGCTATGTGCAATTTCATGAGTAGCCGTTGCGTAATAGTCATCCATCGACTTGAATTCCTCACGCTTCATGAGGTGTATCTCATCTGCCGATGGTCGATAAAAATTCCCTGATATTTGATCATGAATGATTTTCGCCTCGCTGTTGGCAAGAATCATCTCCATTTTTTCATTGCGATCGGCAAGGTCAATCGTAATCGGATGTTCCGGCGAAAGCCCATCTGCTTGCTCTGCATTGAAAACTCTGTACGTCATGATACGCGGACTTTTCAGATGAACCATGACCGGTTTCTTCTTGCCAAAACGATCCTTTAAAATATTACCTTTCTCATCCTTTTGGTATACCGTTTCCATTTCGCCTTTCGCATTCTTTTGACGAAGCGGCTTCTCCCAAACCCAGCACTCAATCAACGTGGACTTTTCACCTTTTCGCACTTGACCGCCAGCTGTCTTAATTGCACCATATGTGCCCCAACGACTATCCTTGTATCCCTTCACTTTCGCCTCAAAAGTAAGCAGCATGTTATTGATTCCCCGATAGAAGCGATCCTCCCCCTCATGCCCTTTCTCATTATTGGGTAAAATATTCCTCGGTGGACGTCCATAGTGTCCACTATCCCAAAAAAATGGTTTCCCAGCTTCCATATCGGCAACAACCTGTTCCACCAACTTTCTATGCTCCTCTTTTACTTCCTTGCTCATCCAGGCCATCAGCTTTCTTCCTCCCCATAACTTTCACAAATACGCTGCAATTCCTCATCTGTCATCCATTCCAGCTCCGGGCACGAACCGCCATAGATTTCTTTTTCCAATCCTTCTGGCTGCTGCTTTTCCCCTACATTTCCCTTTTCATTCATCTCTGTCACCTTCTCTCACATCCTGAAGCTCCAAATCCAATGTACGTCCATCAGACTCCATACGAAAAATTACTTTTCCATCCTCATCCAGCCATACATAACCTTTTTCGGTTTTCACATATACTCGACCTTGAAATAAAACCTCACCGGCACGAGTTAGACGCAATGCAACCTCACTCATTCTGATAGCCTCCTTCATCAAAGTGTTCATTCCGAACACTTTGATCACTCACTGAATCTTTTTCTTTCTTAAAAATCTATAAAAGGGACTGCTCTCATCAATTTCCGGCGCTGCATGATCTTGCTGCTCCGTTGCTTCAATTTCCATTTCTCGTAACGCTTGCTCTACCCGGGCTTCGTTTCTCTTTCTTGCTTCTTCCTTCTTGTGTTCCTGCGCTTGACGAAAGGCTTTCTCTGAATCCACAAACTCCTTTTCAAGTGCCATGCGCAGCCAACCAGCCGGATTCCTTAATCCTGTTCTTTTTGCCGTCTGCTTCATGAGTTCCGCCTGTTCGCAAACGAATGTTTCCCCAAAATCCTTGATAAAGCGTTGCACTGTCGCTTCTTGAATACCGAATTCTTCACATATTGAAAAAGCTTTTTCTTTGCAGGCTTTCCTTGCCCCCTCTTCATTCAAAACAACAACATCATTCTCAAGCCCTGACAGGCACTCAGGCGTTGTTGTTGTTTTATTAAGTTCTTGTATTATTGTTGTTGTTGTATTATTTAGTGTCCTATTTGACGGTGCACCGCGAGACGGTGTACCGCCAAATAGGACACGGACAGAGCCTTGATTTTCGCCGTGTCCTATTTCTTGGGACACGGCTTCGGAAACCTCTTCTTTTTCTTCCAGATTTTCACTCTCAGGAGTTTTCTTAAATTCATCCGTCTCTTTTGGCTCTTTTACTTCAGCATTCTCTCGCATAACTTTTGCCGGATCGAGATTGATGACATAAACATTTCTCTGGAAACTATTCCCAGCTCCTCGTTTTTGTCGTACAGTGATATATCCCAGATCCACGAGCTGACGCATATATTTACTGTATGTATTTTTATTGATTTGCAGGTCATAGCATATCTTGTCCCGCCCTGGAAAGGCGATATTGCCAAACGTGCAAATATATGCGTACAGCGCCTTTGCTATAGGATTCAAACGTCTATCCTGCATAACGTACTTGCCAACTACCCCATATCCTTTTTCAAGAACCGAGGACGGATATTGCTCTATCCTATCTTCTCGTGACATAGACGCACCTCTTCCCTGTCCTCTATGACGCGCATGGCGCTATAAGTATGTCGCTTGGCATAATTACTTTTTCGATCTGCCACCATACAATATTCTTCAGCTAATTTTTCAGACGAAAATATCCCTTCCAGGCTCATGCTTTCATCCAAATTCATCGCCTGCACAACATACACTATGCTCATGAGACATCTACCTTCTTGCCTTCGCACATCTCAATCAGAGAGCTGATCGCCGCCAAACGCAATCGCCATTTAGAGGAAGTCTCTGGATCGCCCCCAAATTGAAAAACATTCAGCATCTGCATTGCATTCTCTCTTAAATTTCCTAAATTTTCCAATATCCAAAGTTTCGCATCAGAATCCTCAACCAAAAATTCTTCTGGTTGCTTTCCCGAAGGGCTTTGCTCCATATGATTGACTGGCGAACGTTCGGCCGAATCTTCTCCTTCCGGCTCAATATCTAACGGTTCCTGCGTCTCATTCTGTACGGTTTGCTTCTCTATTTTTCTGCGATTTTTTTCCTCAAGGATGGCATTCACGGTCGGTTCTTTATCTTGCTTCTCCAAGTTCTTCAGCACTTCATCCTGTTCAGTTTCAACCAATCCTGCCAATTCCGCTGCTGCGGTCGGAGTTATCTTACCTTCATCCACAGCAGTTTTAGCTGTTTCCGTCAACTTATTGATGGCTTCCTTACGAACAAGAGATGTCTCGGAAATCCCAAGGATTCCGGCAAAAAATGCACGGAATTTCCCCTCGATTCCTCCCGTCTCTTTTTGATGCTCATAAAGTTTGCGTATGATCGGTTTGATCAAAGCAATTTCTGCCGCTTCCTCGGAAGGTGTAAGATTACGTCGGGTACCCTTATTGGGAAAAATGACATTCAAGGTTTCTATTTCATCTTCTGTGATATGCGCGTCCTCAAAATCGTTGATTAAAACTTGTACCTGTGTTGGTACAAGAGGCGCATCCGTCATACCATGCTCAAAACGATAAATTTGTGCAGCACAACGGCGATGACCAGACAAAATCATAAAACGCCCATCTTGAAGCTCACGGACTTTTACAGTCTCAATGTTATGCGTCATTTGAATCATGGCCGCAAGCTCTTCTATATTCTCCATGCTATAGCTTTTGTTTTTAGGATTGGGAACAAGTTCCCTCGCATCTCGCAAAACGATGCTTGCAGGAGCAGTATCCGGCTGAGAATTTTTATTCAGGAGGCTTGCAATCAAATCCGTTCTTTTTTTCAATTTGCCCACCCCTTCAGATACTCTTCAAGAAAATTACCAAGATCACGAGCAAAACCACAATTGGGCGAATACTCATAAATCGTCTTGCGTTCTTCGGTCGCAGCTTCAAGTTTATCTTTCGTATAACGTATGCGAGAAGTAAACAATGGCACTCGTGAGCGCAGCATATCGATGCAGCGATAGCCATGCGGCGTAGAAGCAAACTTATTGAGCAGTACCCCACAAAAACGCAAATCAGGATTATAGCGTTTGAAGGAATTGATGTAGTCTACCATGCGATCTACGCCACGAATACCATAAATATCCGGGGTTGTAACAATAATGACATCATCGCTGGCCACAAGCGCATTGATCACCGATGCATTGATCGTAGGCGGGTTATCTATTATGCAAACGTCATACTCTGTCTCTACGTCCCTCAAGGCGTTGCGTAAGATATTTTGTTGTACAATATTCTCGTCTTTAATGACGGCAATATTGGCATCTAACAGGTCTGTATCACTCGCTATAAGATCGATCCGCTCATAGCGCGTCTTTTGAACGACTTCCTTCAAGCTCCTGTCACCCATCAAAATATCTGCAAGGTTGATTTCCGCATCCCCCTCGAAAAACTGCGTATCATTCCCTTGATCATCATTGTCCACCACCAACACCTTCAAATCACAGCTTTCCGCAAAAAGGTAGGCGAGATTGATTGCGATGGTTGTCTTGCCTACACCGCCTTTTTTGTTGATAAGTGAAATCGTCTTCATAGAAATCATTTCCTTTCGCAAACATCTGTTGATCCTTGCGAAAATCTGCTATAATAAGCTAGGGACTTGCTTTAGCAGGTTTTCGCTACGGCGCTATCATGAGCAGATGATAGTGCCGTTTTATATCCAAGATATTTCATACTTCTTTCCCCCAAGCCCTTGTTGCATCTCAACGAGCAACAAAGGCTTTTTCTTTTTCCATTCTTGCCTGCACAAACTCCAGATTTCCATGATAGGGCGTTCCCACCAGATACCAGTTTTGCTCCATGTCCATCTCCATCCTCGTGCGCACCCATTTACTGCCCACCTTTACCTCTAACCTTTCCCTACAATGGAAACCACTATGTTCCCAAAGATCCATCACCAACAAACCATATCTGCAATTTCCAGGATTATATCCCAACCTGCCCGTAATGTAGTTCCTCATAATCGAATCCCTCCGTCCCTGCTTCAGATATTCAAAAACCTCTCTTCAAAAAATCTTCGATTGACTTTGCCACGCAAAGTACACTTCCCCATTTTGGTTAATTCTGCATTGAGTTGAGCAATGATTTTATATGCCTTAGATACGGATATTTCACAAATCTCTGCAATATCTTTGGCTTTATAAAAACTGCTGGGCACTTCTTTGTAGACCTTCATGACATCCCCTCCCTTACGATTCCAGCAATCTATACCACTCTGATGGAAAATCCAAAACTTTGGCAATCCGCTTTGCTACTTGCGGCGACGGGCGTCGCTCACCATGCTCAATAAAGTTGTAATATTGACGAGAAATTTTCGCATTTAAGGCAACATGCGCTTGAGACAAATTTTTCCCGTTTCGTATGTCATACAACCACTGCCTCATTTTTTCACCTCCTAGAAGCTACGTTTTGTTGACAAGATAAGAATACCATGACAACATCTTTATGTCAACATATTGTAGCATTTATTTTCAATATAGCAACAATCTATAGCCTTATTGTCTACAAATTGTTGCTATAATAGCATTGTGAGGTGATACTGATGAACCGGCTACGCGAATTAAGAGAATTGAGAAAAATAACGCAATCTGACGTGGCCAATCAGTTGCATATAAGCCGACAATCCTACAACTTTTATGAAAACGGTCAACGTGAACCCAATTTAGAAATGCTGATCAAGCTTTCCGATTTCTACCAAGTAAGCATTGATTATCTCTTGGGAAGAACGGACAATCCCCTTCTTATGAACGATCCATCTTTAGACAAACGCTTTTTACTTGCACTAAAATCCGCCGATGCAGCAACTATAGCCAATGTATGGCAATTCTTGAATTATCTGGAATCGCAAAAAGAACATCCCAACCTTGCAGCAGGGGAAAAAAAATAATTCATTTTTATCAACCGAAACGCTCTTATGGATAAAATTGCATAAAAAATAAGAGCCATTTTCATGGCTCTAAATGATAATATACAGTGTGAGGTGATACTGATGAAAAAAGTTTTATTCACTTTTATTATTGCCTATTTTATCTCTTTGCCATTAACAGTAACTGCCGGTCCCGGAAGTCACCCCGGTGAATTCAAGGATACGGAATTCAATATTGGCGGCATCAGCTTTGGATCTCCCATGGAATACGTCATTGAAATCTATGGCGAACCTTCGTCGAAAGAAGAGCATATCGAGGAAAATTCAGCTATACTGACCTATAACTATAACAATAAACTGTTGATTTCCGCTGCTACGTTCAATGGAAAATATCATGTCGAGACTGTTACAATCACAGCAGACAATCTCGCTACGCCGAGCGGCTTTTCTGTCGGGCATCCATATGCTGATGTGGAAAATACATACAGTAAAATTCCACCACTCGACAAAATCGAAATCAAAAGGCATGGTCTTGATCCGGATTATGTCTATTATGAACGCTCTTGCGGTCTAAACTATATGCTTTTTGCCGTCGATCGAAACAATATTATTCAAAAGATTACAATGTACCGGAACCATGAATAGCTAATATTGGAGATTCATCATGTCTGTGCATAGGGATGCTAAACAAAAAACTTGGTATGCAAAAATCAAATATACAGACTGGACCGGTGCGCCATGCTCTACTACCAAACGAGGTTTTGCACGCAAAAAGGATGCCCAAGAATATGAAGAAGATTTTTTGCGTAAACAGCAAGGCGCAGCAAACATGACATTTCAATCCCTGTATGATTTCTATATGCAAGATTGCCAAACACGCTTGCGCGAAACAACATGCAAGACCAAAGAATGGATTTTCACGAAAAAAATCCTTCCGTTCTTCGGCAAACTCCCTTGTAATGAAATAACACCCGCCGATATACGAAAATGGCAAAATACCTTAATGAAAAAAGGCTACACTCCAACTTATCTCAAAACAGTTAATAACCAGTTATCCGCAATCCTGAACTTCGCGGTGCGTTATTACAATTTGGCGGGCAATCCTATGCACAGAGCAAAGAGTATGGGGAAAAGCCATGCAGATGCTATGCAATTTTGGACATTAAAGGAATTTCAGCAATTCATCAGTCATACAACAAATCTTGCCTATCAAACCGTCTTTACACTTCTCTATTGGAGTGGAATGCGTGAAGGCGAACTTTTGGCGTTGACCTATCAAGATTTTGATTTCATCAGAGGAATTGTTCATATCTCCAAAAGTTATGCAAAAATTGATGGAAAGGATCTGATCGGTCCGCCTAAAACCCCAGCCAGCATTCGAGACATATCTCTCCCTAAACAAGTTATGGATCTTGTGCAGGAATTTTCTTCCACAATCTTCAAACTTGATGTAAAAAAGCGATTGTTTGAGCTTACCAAGAGCCATTTGTATAAAGAAATGCAGCGTGCTGCTAAAGCAGCAAATGTAAAGCGCATCCGAATCCACGATCTACGTCATTCCCATGCTTCGTACCTGATCGAACATGGATTACCCATTTTAAAAGTTTCCAAACGACTGGGACATGAAAAAATCGAAACCACACTTCACACCTACGCGCATCTTTATCCGCAAGAGCGTGATGAAGCATTGGACATCATGGAAAAGGATGTAACCATCAGCTTCCCGACAAAGCAGAAAAATGCAGACGCCCCTCCTCCGCCTTCTCCCTAAAATTATTTTCGGGGGTCATACGGGGGTCACGGGGTAAAATAAAAACCCGCAATCCCTTATATTTCAGGGGATTGCGGGTTTTTGGCAACTACTCGAACTCGATCGTCCCTGGCGGCTTGCCAGTGCAGTCATAGAGCACGCGATTGACGCCCTTGACCTCGTTGACGATGCGGCTCGTGACCTTCTGCAGGACATCCCAAGGGAGAGGCGCGCTCTCGGCGGTCATGAAGTCGCTCGTGAGAACGGCTCTGAGCGCGATGGCATGGTCGTACGTCCTGCCGTCTCCCATGACGCCGACGCTTCTCATATTCGTGAGCGCGGCGAAGTATTGGCCGAGGGTCTTGTCGACGCCGGCCTTGGCAATCTCTTCGCGATAGATGGCGTCGGCCTCCTGCACAATCTTGACCTTCTCCGCTGTGACCTCGCCGATGATGCGGATGCCGAGGCCGGGGCCGGGGAACGGCTGACGATTGACGAGATGCTCGGGGATGCTAAGCTCGCGGCCAGCCTTTCGCACCTCATCCTTGAACAAGAGGCGCAGAGGCTCGACGATCTCCTTGAAGTCAACGCAGTCGGGCAATCCGCCGACATTGTGGTGGCTCTTGATGACGGCGGACTTGCCGAGGCCGCTCTCAATGACGTCAGGATAAATCGTCCCCTGCACAAGGAAATCGACCTTGCCGATCTTCTTCGCTTCGGCTTCAAAGACACGGATGAATTCCTCGCCGATGATCTTGCGCTTCTTCTCCGGCTCGGTCACTCCCTTGAGCTTTTCATAGAAACGCGCCTTGGCGTCGACGCGGATAAAGTTCAAGTCGTACGGGCCTTCCGCGCCGAACACGGCCTCGACCTCGTCGCCCTCATCCTTTCTGAGGAGGCCGTGATCGACGAAGACGCACGTCAGCTGCTTGCCGATCGCCTTCGAGAGCAAGACCGCCGCCACGGAGGAGTCGACGCCGCCCGAAAGCGCACAGAGCGCCTTGCCCGCGCCGATCTTCTCGCGCAGGGCTTCGACCGTCGTCTTGACGAAGGACGACATCTGCCAATCGCCCTTGCACAGCGCGACGCGGCGCACAAAGTTTTCAAGAATCTTCGTGCCGTATTCCGTGTGCATGACCTCGGGATGGAACTGCACGGCATAGAGCTTTCGTGCCGCATCTTCCATCGCTGCGACGGGGCAGTTCGCGGTCTTTGCCGTCACGCGAAAGCCTTTGGGCGCTTCGGCGATGTAGTCGGTGTGACTCATCCAACAGACGCTCTTTTGCGGTACATCAGCGAAGAGCACGGACGCCCCGTCCGCAACTTGAAGCTCCGTCCTGCCGTACTCGCTGACAGGCGCTGTCTCAACCTTGCCGCCAAGTTTATGTGCCATGAGCTGCGAACCGTAGCATATACCGAGGACGGGCACGCCAAGGGAGAAAATTTCCTCGCTGTACGTCGCGGAATCCTCCTTGTAGACGCTCTCGGGGCCGCCCGTAAAGATGATCGCCTTGGGCGCGAGCGCACGAAGCTTCTCCAGCGGGAGCGTATGCGGATGCACCTCGCAGTAGACGCTGCACTCGCGCACGCGGCGTGCGATCAGTTGGTTGTACTGACCGCCAAAGTCCAGTACGACAATCAATTCATGGCTATCCTTCTGCAAGGCAAATCCTCCTTCAATCCTCTTCCTCTTCGGTGAAGTCAGCGACGGCGGCGCGGCAGACGGCAGTCGAGAAGCCGCGCCGATAAAGATGCTGCAGCATCTTCTGCGCATCGGCATTTTTCTTGAAATGCAGGGCAAGGCATCGCCTCGCCGCATCCCGCTCGCGCTCAAATGTATCGCCCGGCACGCACTCGGCGATGAGCGCCGCGGAAAACCCCTTCTGCATGAGTTTCGCCGTGATCTGGCGCACACTCTGGCGGCTCTCTTCGTAAAGAAACGCAAACTGGTGGCGGCATGCTTCCTCGTCGTCGAGATAGCCGCGCTCCGTCAAGGTGGCGAGCGCCGCTTTGATTTCTTCCTCCTCATAGCCGCGCTGTGCGAGCTTCCGCGCGAGGTGCGCCGTGCTGTGCTCGGCACGCGCAAGGAGGTCGACCGCCTTCATCAGCGCCGTCTTCTCAATCTTCGTCCGCTGCCGCTTCCGGCTGTTTTCCTGCGGCTTCTCGCTCATTCTCGTCGTCGGGGACACGCTCTACCTCCCCATCTTTTGCTGCCGTCGCCTGCTCCATGAGCTTGGCGCGCACCTTCTCCTCGATCTCAGCGGCCAGCTCGGGCTTTTCTTTCAGAGCCTTCTTCGCATTTTCCTTGCCCTGGCCGAGGCGCGAACCGTCATAGGAATACCACGAACCGCTCTTTTCGATGATGTCAAAGTCTGTCGCAATGTCGAGCACCGTGCCGACGCGCGAGACGCCCTCGCCATACATGATGTCGAACTCTGCCGTCTTGAAGGGAGGCGCAACCTTGTTCTTGACGACCCGGACTTTCGTGCGGTTGCCGATCATCTCCTGCCCCTGCATGATCTTGTCCGTCTTGCGCACGTCGAGGCGCACGGTCGAATAAAACTTCAGGGCGCGGCCACCCGTCGTCGTCTCGGGGCTGCCGAACATGACGCCGACCTTCTCGCGGATCTGGTTGATGAAGACGGCGACCGTGCGCGACTTGCTGATGAATCCCGTGAGCTTTCGCATGGCGCGGCTCATGAGACGCGCGTGCATGCCGACGACCTGATCGCCCATATCGCCGTCGATCTCCGCCTTCGGCACGAGTGCCGCCACGGAGTCGACGACGATGATGTCGATCGCGCCGCTGCGCACGAGAGCGTCAACGATGTCAAGCGCCTGCTCGCCCGTATCGGGCTGCGAAATCAAAAGCTCGTCGATATTGACGCCGAGCTTCTTCGCATAGACGGGATCGAGCGCGTGCTCGGCATCGATGAATGCCGCGATGCCGCCATTCTTCTGCGCCTCAGCGATCATGTGCAAGGTGACCGTCGTCTTGCCCGAGCTTTCAGGGCCATAGACCTCGACGATGCGCCCGCGCGGCAGACCGCCGACGCCGAGCGCGACGTCGAGCGGCAGAATGCCCGTCGGAATCGTCTCCACGTTCATGTTTGCCGACGCCTCGCCAAGGCGCATGATCGATCCTTTGCCAAATTCTTTCTCTATATGCTTTAAGGCATTTGCCAAAGCTTCTTCTCTATCCATAAAAGTATGATCTCCTCCTTCGATTGACTCTTCCCTCTATTATATAGAACAGCGATTCTTTACGCAACGTCTTCAAAAAAGAAATCACTTGAAACGCAGGGATATGCGCTATTCCTCCCCCGCAAGCATCTTCTCCTGCGCGAGGAAGAAATTCTTCACGGCTTCCGCTGCGGGAAGCGTCATACCGTCGACGGCGGCAAGCTCCTCGACGCTCGCCGCCTTGATCTTCGCGATCGTGCCGAAGTGATTCCAGAGCGCCTTGCGCCGCTTGGGGCCGATGCCCGCGATATGGTCGAGCACGGAGACGAGGTTGCGCTTGCCGCGCAGTTTGCGGTGGTATGTGATGGCGAAGCGGTGCGCCTCGTCGCGAATGCGCTCGATGAGGTAGAGCGCCTGGCTGCGGCGCGGCAGGATCACGGGATCGGAACTGCCCTCGGTGAAGATGTACTCGAACTGCTTGGCAAGCCCGACGACGGGCACGGTCAAGTGGCCTGCGCCGCGAATGATTTCCAGTGCGGACGAAAGCTGTCCCTTGCCGCCGTCGATGATGATGAGGTCGGGCATTTCGTCTTCCGCGAGCTTGGTGTAGCGACGCTCCGTCACCTCGCGCATCGAGAGGAAATCGTCGGGCTTTCCCTCGGCGCTTCGGATCTTAAAGCGCCGATAGTCGGACTTCTTCGGCAAGCCGCCCTCGAAGACGACCATCGAGGCGACCGTCTCCGAGCCTTGATTGTGCGAGATGTCGAAGCACTCCATGCGCATCGGCTCTTCCTTGAGTCCGAGATAGCGACCAAGCTCCCGAACCGCGCCGAGCGTCTGATCGTTCGCCTGCTCGATGCGCGCCGCCTCATCCGCAATATACTTCTCAGCATTGGAGCGAGCCATTTCGACGACGTCGTGCTTCGTGCCGCGCTGCGGTACGGCGAGCGCCACCTTCGCCCCCTTGCGCTCGGCGAGCCAGCCCTCCAAAAGTTCCGTCTCCTCGATGGGAAACGGCAACAGGATCTCGCGCGGTACGAACGCTGCGCGATGGTAGTACTGCTTCAAGAATGCCGTAAGAAGCGCCTCGTCCGTCTCCTCCTCACTGCCCGAGAGCAGAAAGTGCTCGCGCCCGACCATCTTGCCCGCGCGTATGAGAAAGACCATGACGACCGCGCCCACCCCCGATCGCGCCATGCCGATGGCATCCTGGTCGCCCGATCCCGTCACGATGTTCTGCTTCTCCGCCACCTTGCGCACGGCGGCGAGCTGATCGCGCAGACGCGCCGCCCGCTCGAAGTCGTAGTCCTCCGCCGCCTCCGTCATGCGGCGCGAAAGCTCCTTTTCCACCTGCTCCGTCCGCCCTTCGAGGAACAGACAGACCTCGCGGATCATCGCGCCGTACTCCTCCTTGTCGACCGGCTCGCAGCACGGCGCAAGACAGCGCTTGATGTGATACTCCAAGCATGGACGCTCGACCTTCATGTTCTTGCATGTGCGCAGCGGGAAGAGTCTCTTCAGGAGCTTCACGCTCTCGTGCATCGCGCCTGCCGACGTATAGGGGCCGAAGTAGCGCGAGCCGTCTTTCGTAACGCGCCGCGTGACCACGACGCGCGGATACTCGTCGGCCAGTGTGACCTTGAGGTACGGATAGCTCTTGTCATCCTTGAGGCTGATGTTGTAGCGCGGGCGGTGCTTCTTGATGAGGTTGCACTCCAAAATCAGCGCCTCGACCTCCGAATGTGTGAGAATCGTCTCGAAGTCGGCAATCTTCGCGACCATAGCTCGCACCTTCGGCGCTTGGTGCTTGCCGCTCTGGAAGTACTGCCGCACGCGGTTCTTGAGGACGACGGCCTTGCCAACATAGATGATGCGCCCCTTCGCGTCCTTCATGATGTAGACGCCGGGCGAATCCGGCAGCAGCCTGAGTTTCTCTTCCACGATTTCCGTCACTTGCTTCCCCTCACCTTCCGCATGCGCTCTTTGATCTTGACAGATTTCTATTCGCCGCACGGCAGGAAATTCCTGCCGCGGCAGAAGTTCGCGGACAAAAGTGCGCCGCCCTTAATGAAAGTTTGCCAATCAGTCTGCGCCCTTCGGGCTTGACTTCTTGGACTTTCATAGTACTATATAAATACAACATTAGTGGGAAGGTCGGCTGCTTGTGTCGGACTTTCCCTTTCAGGAGGCTTGAATCATGGGCTTGGAAATGCTGCTCTTCATCTGCATCATGGGCTTCTTTTCAGCGTTCATCGACGCTGTCGTCGGCGGCGGCGGGCTGATCTCTATCCCTGCGCTGATGATGACGGGGCTGCCGCTCCTAGAGGTGCTCGGCACGAACAAGGCGGCTGCCGTCATGGGCGCGTGCACGAGCTTCATCTCCTTCATCAAGAGCGGCAAGGTCGATATGAAGCTCATCCGCCTGCTCTTTCCCATCACGCTCCTCGGCTCCGCCGTCGGCGTGCTCGTCGTGCGGCAGGTGCCGCCCGACTTCCTGCGCCCTCTCGTCGTCGTCATGCTCGCACTCGTACTCCTCTACAGCATATTCCGCCGCGACTGGGGGCGCGAGAACAAGTACCATGGCATGACGCGCCGCGTTCTCCTGCTCTCCGCCGTCGTCGCCTTCACCTTCGGCTTCTACGACGGCTTCTTCGGGCCGGGTACAGGCTCCTTCATGCTCTTCGCCTTCCTGCTCGTGGGCTTCGACTTTCTCGGTGCGGCGGCAAACGCACGCGCACTGAATTTTGCGAGCAACCTCGCCGCCGTCGTGCTCTTCGCCTACTTTGGTCTCGTCGATTTCACCTACGCCATCCCCATGGGCATATCCATGATCGTCGGCGCCTGGTGCGGCGCGCGCCTCGCCATCAAGAAGGGAAGTTCCTATGTACGGCCGCTCTTCATCGCCGTGACGACCGTGCTCATCGGCAAGCAGCTCTTCGACCTTTTTGGCAAATAACGGAGGATTCCCATGATACACGCAATCATCGACATCGGCTCCAACACCGTGCGCATGGCGGTCTACCAAATCAAGGACAGCGCCGTGGAGCAAATCATGAAGAAAAAGGACACGACGGTGGGACTCGCCTCGTTTATGCACGACAACGTGCTCGAAGAGCGCGGCATCAAGCGGCTCGTCTACGCGCTCGAAGATTTCCAAAAGTTCCTTGCGGCGCTGCACATCGAGAACGTCTCGATTTTCACAACGGGCGCTCTGAGGAACGCCGCGAACAGCCGTGAGGCAATCGAGGAAATCAAAGCACGCACAGGACTGGATATTTATGTAATACGCGGTGAGGAAGAAGCGGAACTCGACTTCATCGGCGCGACGCACGACCTTGCCGCTGAAGAAGGACTGCTCTTCGACATCGGCGGCGCAAGCACGGAGATGGTTCACTACAAGGCGCAAAAAATCGTGCGCAAGACGAGCCTTCCCGTCGGCTCTCTCTACCTGCACACGAAATTCACGAAAGAGCTCCTGCCGTCTCGCGAAGAAGTCGCGAAGATGCGCACGGATGCCGCACGCATCCTCGATTCCGCCGCAGATTTCACAGGACTCCAGGGGCTTCCCGCCTGCGGCATCGGCGGCACTTTCAAGGGCGCAGCGGCGCTCTCTGCCGCTCTCTTTTCCGCCTCGGACGGCCGGACGATCACACGCGCGGCAATCGATGCGCTGCTCGCGCGCTTCCTGCGCGATCGCCATCTCACAGAAGATGACGCCGTGCATCTCATGCGCACCGTTCCCGACCGCATGCACACGCTCCTGCCCGGTCTCGTCATCGCCGGCCTTCTCACCGAACGCTTCGCACTTTCTTTCATCGCCTACAGCGACTCGGGCGTGCGCGAAGGCTACATCTACGACCGCATCTTGAAGGAATCAAGCAGGAGAACGATATGAATCGAAGGAGAGACATGACCGATGGCAAAAACAGGCAAGGCGGCAGAAGACACGGAAAGCATCCTGGAACGCCTGAGACGCGAGAGCTTTTCGAGTGAAGCGGCGCTCGAAGAAATGCTGCTCCCTTCGAAAAAAGCGAAACAACCACCGACAGACGACAGTGATGGCGCTGAGGACATAGACGGGCCGGACGAGCTGGACAGGCTGGACAGGCTGGACAGGCTGGACAGGCTGGACAGGCTGGACAGGCCGGACAGACCAGACGGGCGAACCGACACGAACAGCCTTGACACGACAGAAATACCAGAAGAAAGACAGACACAGGCAGCAAAAGACGGCATCGAGGAAAGAACACCGCCGAACGACGAAGCGCGGCCGCGTCAGAGTGCCGCCGAACTCTTGCAGGAATTGCTCGCAGACGAGGAAAAGCGCAGCGAGATGGCAGCCGAATTGGAAGAAGAGGTGAAGCCGCCGCCGCGCGGCGGCTTCCTGCAAGGACTTTTCGAAAAATGGCTCTCGCCCGAAGGCCGCATGGGGCAGAAGCTTTTCGTCCTGCACCTCGTCGGCAGTCTCGTCGCGGCGGCAGGCCTTGCCGCGCTCGTCACGGGTGTGACGGCTGCCGTCCTCTCATGGCTCGGCGCAGGCCGCCCCATGCCGTCGGAAAACATCTCGCTGGCGGCCGCTTTCGCCGCCATCCTCCTCATCAGCGTGCCTCTGGCGCTTCTGCTGATCGTATTCTTGCGCGCGGCCATGCGGCGCTGGCATGACCTCGGCTACGGCGATACAGCATGGCTCATCGCCGTCATCTGCCCGCTCATTACCATCGCGCTCGCCGAAGAGGGACGCATACTGCTCCTCTTCCTTGGTCTGCCGCTGCTTTTGGGCGTCGCTCCCGATCATCTGCTGCTCAAGAGCGCCCTGCCCTATGGGGGCGCGGCACTCGCCCTGCTCATCCTCCTGCACGTCTATCTGATCTTTGCCGAAGGAGAGTTTTCGAGCAATGCTTCCGGCTCACCCGAGAGCGCCGCTGATTTGCGCCCCTATATCGCGGAGCGCCCCAAGGAGGACTATCCGTTCTTCCTGCGCATGATCCAGCTCAAAGGCAGGATGAACCGCAAGCGCTTCTTACTGCGCCTGCTCTTCCTCCTCTTCTTCGTCTCGCTGCTCGTCTTCGTCGTGCTGGAAACGGCGGAGCGCCTGCCGCAGCCCCTCGGCAATCTCGTCGCTCTCTACGGCACATCGGTCTCCTGCGCCCTCGCTGCCATCCTGCCCATCGGCATCGTCACACAGCGTCTGCACGACATCGGCAGAAGCGGCTGGCTCGCGGGCGTGCCGCTCGCGCTCACGCTCGCCTTCATCGGCTGCCTCGCGTTCTTCGGCGGCGACCCTCGCATCCTCGCACGCGAACCGTTCGGCCTCGAAATCATCGCCGCCGCCTTCGCCCTCGAAATCTACGAAGTCTTCCTGCTCGCCGCCCTCGTCTTCGTCAAAGGCTCCGTGACCGTCAACGATTATGGCGAATCGACGCTGGAGCGGCAGTAGGCAAAAAGAGAAGCACAAACCTTCATAAAAAGGCTTGTGCTTCTCTTTTCGCCAACATGTCGCAGATCTCATTGTACTTGTGCCCCGCATGACCCTTGACCCAGCGGAAGATGATGCTTCGCCCGGCAATCAGGCCGTCGAGTTCCTGCCAAAGCTCCTGATTGAGAACGGGAGTGCCGTCCGCCTTTTTCCAGCCGCGCCGCTTCCAGCTGAAGATCCACTTCGTGATGCCGTTCTTCAGATACTGGCTGTCCGTCGACAGCACGATCGGCTCTCGCTTGGGCAGATGACGCAGCGCCTCGATTGCCGCCGTCATCTCCATGCGGTTGTTCGTCGTCGAAGGATTGCCGCCCGAAAGCGTCTCCATCTCCTCGCCCGGACGCACGATGCAGACCGCCCAGCCGCCCGGCCCGTTCGGATTCCGAAGGCACGAGCCGTCCGTATAGACATGGCAGAGAGATGCGTCATCCGCCGCTTCATTCGCTCTGCCGCCCATTGCGGCGCTTTTTTTGCGCACGGACGCACGGCGCGTCGGCGCAGCTTCCGCTTCATCGAAGAGCGCCGACAAAGGCTGCGCCGCCGTAAGCCAGGCGCGGGCTTCCTCCTCCGTCGGAAAGCTCTTATAGCGTGCGCCGCAAAAGCCTTCTACCTGCGCGCGGCAGTCCTCCCATGTAAGAAAGATTCCCGTCGCACGTCCCGCACGCACGGCATAAAATTTTTGAGCCATTTTCTTATTCACACCCAAACCTTGTTTCCACTTCTTCCGAAAAGCCGTTCCGTCAAGACTTCGCAGTCTCCTGTTCTGCATAGGACATCGCCAAAGCCGCCAGTTCCGGCTTCCTCCTCTGCAACTCCGGCACATCCATGTGCAGGGAATACATCGTGAAGAACGCCTCCAATTCCCTCTCCATATTCTGCTGCAGCAACTGCAAGAACGACGTAAGACGCCCGCCCACGGAATACTCTTCCAAAGCAGCGAAATACGCGCCTCGGTTCTTCAACTTGATGGAAGTCGGTGGAAAACCCTGCGCCAGCAAATGATAGTTCATAAGAAGGCGCGCCGTCCGCCCATTTCCATCTTGAAACGGATGAATCCTGACAAACTCCGCATGAAGCCATGCCGCCTTTTCGAGCGGATCGGCAAAATCATCATGCTCCATGCGATAGGCGAAATCCTTCATCGCCTCCCACACCTTGCGCGGATTCGGCGGCACATGACGCGCACCGCGGATATACACGGGAATATTGCGATAAATGCCGCCGATGCCCCGCGCGGGAACGACTCTTTCATGAATGTCCTTGATGATGCCTTCCGTCAGAGGAACGTGCCGCTTCACGCAATCCTTGACAAACTGCCACGCTTCTGCGTGGCCGCGCACTTCATCCAATTCGCGCAGTGTCGTTTCCGTCGGAACAATCTTGTCGGCAAGAATCATCTTCGTTTCAATCAAGGTCAGGGTGTTTCCCTCGATGGAGGTCGAATCGTGCGTAAATTCCACGAGAAAATTTTCTTCCCAATCCTCCTTCTCAAAGTCGCTGAGTTTGGGAAAGACCTCGCAAAAAAGCTCGACCTTCTTCTCCAAACTTCCCATCACGCCTCACCTCCGTCTCTTGCATCTCACAACTCCAGACATATCTCCCACATTGGTTTTCATTTAGGCAAAAACAACCAATTCATTGCTTCTCCACAAATTCCCCCCAACTCTCTGTGGATAACCAGTGAATGATTGAGCGCATTTCAAGGTTTATCCACAGGGTCACCTTTTTTATCCACAAAAAAATGTGCATAACGGCGATTTTTTTACTTTTCGGGGCTAGTCAAAGGCCAAAAAATCGTGTATAATACATTTTATGTTCAACCCAATACTGCTCATGTAACTCAGTTGGTTAGAGTGTCACCCTCACATGGTGGAAGTCGGGGGTTCGAGTCCCTCCATGAGCACCAGAATCTTCGCCGCTGCGCCTCGCGCAGCGGCTTTTCTTTTATATCCGACAGGCTTTGCTATCCTTGCGCCGCCCGATAGAGCAGAAGCGCCTGCCGCACGGTCTGCCTGAGATTGCGGCACGCCGTTTCTTCCTCCATCGCTTCTGCGACCGTCATCGGCAGGTGGAGAATCGGGAAGTAGGCGTCAATGCCTTCTTCGTTCACCGCCTCGGCATCGGGCAGGGCGCAGCCGCACAGCGCAATCGCCTTGAGTTTCGGACTCTTCATCTTGGCGAGCTTGGCGACGCCGACCGGCGCCTTTCCCATCGCGGTCTGCCGATCCATGCGCCCCTCGCCCGTCAGGAGGATGTCTGCGTCCGCGAGCGCCTTCTCTATGCCCAAAGCGTCGAGCACGAGCGTGATACCGGGCTTCAACTCCGCCTTGAGAAACGAGTGAAAAGCAAAGCCGAGCCCGCCCGCCGCTCCCGCGCCGGGCACCTGTGCACCCTCGATGCCAAGTTCCCTTTCCGCCAATCCGGCGAAAGCCCGGATCGCCGCATCCATTTCCTCGACGATCTCAGGCGTCGCTCCTTTCTGTGGGCCGTAGACATGCGAGCAGCCCAAGGGGCCATAGAGCGGATTCGTCACGTCGCAGGCGACGTGGATGCGGCACTCCTTGAGCGCCGGATGAAGCCCCGCAAGATCAATGCGCCGCACGGCGGCGACATCGCCGCCCGTCCTTCCCACAGCCTTTCCCGCCGCATCGAAGAAGCGTGCGCCGAGCGCCGTGAGCATGCCGAGTCCGCAGTCGTTCGTCGCACTGCCGCCGATGCCGATGATGAAGTCACGGCAGCCGTGATCGATGGCGGCGAGCATGAGTTCGCCGAGTCCGTACGTCGTCGTGCGGCGCGGATCGCGCTCGCCTTCGGGCACGAGCGGCAATCCTGCCGCATCCGCCATTTCGATGACTGCCGTATGCGTCGCTGGCAGGAAGCCGAAGCGGCTCTCGACGGGCTTTTCCAAAGGACCCGTGACAGAAAGCTGCACGACCTCGCCCCGCAGCCCCGCGACGAGCGCATCGACCGTACCTTCACCGCCGTCCGCCAGCGGGAAGACCTCGACTTCAGCTTCCGGGAACACCTCGCGCGCCGCGCTTGCCGCCGTTTCCCCCGCCGTCAAAGACGAGAGACTTCCCTTGAAGGAATCGATTGCAACGATGATTTTCATCACATTCCTCGTCCTTTCGTCTTCATGGCGAAAGCGTCCTCTTCGGACGCTCTCGCCATATCTTCACTTCAAGCCCTTCGCCTTGCCCCAGTCGCTGATCTTCTTGTAGAGCGGCACGGGCACATGATAGCGTTCGCCGAGAGCGACGATGCGGTTCACGAGTCCGTCGAACTCGGAAAGTCCTCCCTTTTCCACATCGCGCTGCATACTCGTCTTGAGTCCCGGCTCGAACGCATCGATGAAGGCAATGCCCGTTGCCACGAGATCCTTCTCGAAGACAATCCCCATCGCCTTGCCGAGCGCCTCGACCTCACGGATCAGGCCGAGATACGTGTCGCGCACCGCGCCTTCCTTCTGAAACGCCTCGCTCGTCGCATCGTGATAAAGCCCTGCCGCGCCCATCGGCGAGACAAAGCCGAACTTCGTCAGCGCATCGCGGCGGATGTCGAGGCTGTAGTGACCGCGAATGTCGGCATCCTGCAGGAGCTTTTCGAGCGCCTTTGCCTTCGCCTCCAAGCGCTTCGCCTGATCGGGACGGAAGCCGAAGATCACGCGCAGGATCTTCTGCGGCTGCTCCAATACGCCCGGCGCCTTGAGACTACCGAAGATGTAGATGCAGCCGTCGAGTACAGTCAACCCCGGCAACTCCCTCTGCATGACCTCGCCCGTGCCGAAGACGTTCAAGATCGGGATGATGAGCGTATCCGGGCCTGCCGCACGCTTCGCGAAGGCGATGGCGTCGGGAAGCGCGTAGTACTTGCAGCAAACGAAGAGCACATCGGGTGTCTCGTCGTAAGCCTCCGCCGTCTGCGCCTTCACGTTCTTGATCTGGAGCGTACCTCGGTGCGCCGACTCGATCGTCAGACCGTTCTTCTGAAGAGCCTCCAAGTGCCTGCCGCGTGCAATCAGCGTCACATCGTGCCCCGCGAGCGCGAGATAGCCGCCGAGCACCCCGCCCGTGCCGCCCGCGCCGAACATCGCAAATTTCATTGTAAATGCCTCCCTCCGTATAGTAGGAACCTGCCTGCAAACTCCTTTGATTATATCATAAATCATCCAAGAGAAAATCAAGAATATTCACATTGCGGATTCCGTTGAAATCCTTGATGTACGACTTGTCCATCGTCAGAAGCGTCTTCTCGTACTGATCGGGAATCGCGGCAAGGGCACGCAGTTCGCGCTCTCGCGTCGCTTCTTCCAACGCCGTGGCAGCCACTTGGAAATATTGCTTGCGATCGGTGCGCTGCGCCACGAAATCCACCTCCATCCGCCCGATCCTGCCGACGCCGACCGTATAACCACGCCGCAGAAGTTCCAAATAGACGATGTTCTCCAAAATATGCCCGTAATCGCCGTCGCGAAAGCCCAGCAAAGCGTTGCGGATGCCGTTGTCGACGATATAATATTTCTCCTGCGTCTTCAAATACAGCTTTCCCTTGATGTCATAACGCGGCGCACGATAAAAGATGAACGCACTCTCCAATGTGTGCAGATAATTGTCGATGGTATATGTGCTGGCCTTCCTTCCATGGCTCGTCAGATAACCGCTGATGCGACTGCTCGAAACGGGACTGCCGATATTGTCCGCGAGAAAACGAAGCATGTGCGAAAGGAGCGCCGGATCGCGCACAGCACTCCTTTCCACGACGTCTTTCAGCAAGACCGTATGATAAATCCCCGACAAAAAGAGTTCGATCGTCTCATCCTGCTGCGGCAGCCCGGGAATCGCAGGCAAGCCGCCGTAGCGCAGGTACTGCGCGAAAGCAGCGTCCCGATCCTTTTCGCCCTCGGGCAGGAAATCCATATACTCGCGAAAGGACAGCGGCAGCATCTGAATCTCCACATAGCGTCCCGCGAGAAGCGTAGATATTTCCGAAGAGAGCAGCTTCGCGTTCGACCCCGTGATGTAAATATCGGCGACGCCCTCGACAAAAAGCGAATTGATCGCCTTTTCCCAATGCTCTACCTGCTGCACTTCATCGAGCAGCAAATACACCTGCTTCTGTGTACCGATTTCTTCCTGCACCCGCCGATAAAGCTGCCGATAATCGTGAACGTCATCAAACATCATGGACTCGAAATTCATGCGGATCACTTGCTCTTGACGCACACCATCCTGCAGCAACTGCTCCGCCAGCATGGTGAGCAACGTGGATTTTCCCGTGCGCCTCATGCCTGTGATCACCTTGATGATGGGTTGGCGCACAAACGCGAGCAGTCGATCTAAGTATAGTTTACGAACAATCATATTATATCACCTTTTTTATTATACTGATAAAACTTTTATTATTCAATAGTTTTTTCAATATACTTTAGAAATATGTGACAACTTTTCTTCTTGCTCATATTTTCCCTCTTCCTGCTCTTGGGAAAATCCAATTCTTATGGTATAATGAAAGACGATTAGATAATGCAGGGAGGCTTTTGTCATGGGAGAGATACCACAGGCCGCTTGGGTCGTCATATCGATCATCGGTTTTTTCGTCGGTCAGTACGTCGTCATGGCGGTGCTACACCATTTCGGCTATTCCATCCGCGTGCTTTCCTCAGGGAAGATGAAGAACACGTTCGTGCTGGGCTTCGCCTTCACGATGCTCGCCGCGTGGCTGCCCGTCGCCGTTCTCTGGATCTTGGGGCCGCGCTTCGTCGAAGCGACGGGATATCCGCATTCCTTCATCGCGATCACGGCAACGGCGCTGACGATCACACTCCTCTACATCGCGTGCCGCCGCACGGAAGGCGCTGTAGAGATGGTGGATGAAGAGGAACTTGCCGCCTTCAAGGCGCGGGCAGTCGCGCGCGCTCGCGAAGAGAAGAGGAAGCGCGACGCCATGATCGCCAAGGTCAGGGCGCTGCAACGTTGAAAACGCACTGCAAAAAAATACGGCAGAGGCTTCGCAAAAGCCCCTGCCGTATTTCCTTTTCATCAGAGTGCCTTAAATGCCTGCTCCAAATCGTAGAGAATGTCGTCAATATGCTCCGTACCGATGGAAAGGCGGATCGTGCCGGGCGCGATGCCGCTCTTTTTCAATTCCGCCTCATTCATCTGGGAGTGCGTCGTGCTTGCCGGATGGATGACGAGCGACTTCACGTCGGCAACATTGGCGAGCAGGCTGAATACCTTGAGGTGGTCGATGAACTTCTGCGCCGCCTTGCCGCCGCCCTTGACCTCGAAGGTGAAGATGGAGATGCCGCCCTGCGGGAAGTAGCGCTCGTAGAGCGCATGATCGGGATGCGAGGCGAGCGAGGGATGGTTGACCTTCTCGACCTGAGGATGTTTCGCGAGATAGTCGACGACCTTCAAGGCGTTCTCCACATGGCGCTCGACGCGCAAGGAAAGCGTCTCAACGCCCTGCAGCAGGAGGAACGCATTGAACGGCGAGATCGCCGCGCCCGTGTCGCGCAGAAGGAGCGCACGCAAATAGACGGCGAAAGCGGCAGCGCCGACGTCCTTCGCGAAGGAAAGGCCATGGTAGCTCGCGTTCGGCTCGACGAGCCACGGGAAGCGCCCCGATGCCGTCCAGTCGAACTTGCCGCTGTCGACGACGATGCCGCCGAGCGTCGTGCCGTGTCCGCCGATGAACTTCGTCGCCGAGTGAACGACGATGTCCGCGCCGTGCTCGATGGGACGCAGCTGATACGGCGTCGCAAACGTCGAATCGACGACGAGCGGAATGCCGTGCTTGTGCGCGACGGCGGCGACCGCCTCGATGTCGACGAGGTTCGCGTTCGGATTGCCGATGGACTCGATGTAGATGACCTGCGTGTTTTCCCGAATTGCCGCCTCGAAGGCCGCCGCGCCGCCCGCCGGATCGACAAACGTCGTCTCAATGCCGAAATCAGGGAAGGTGTGCGCAAGAAGATTGTAGGTGCCGCCGTAGATCGTCGTCTCAGCGACGATGTGCTGTCCCGCATGAACGAGTCCCTGCAGCGCTGTCGTCACGGCCGCTGCGCCCGAGGCAAAGGCGAGCGCCGCGACACCGCCTTCAAGCGCCGCCACGCGTTTTTCGAGCACGTCCTGCGTCGGATTCATGAGCCTGCCGTAGATGTTGCCCGCATCCTTCAAGCCGAAACGATCCGCCGCATGCTGCGAATTGCGGAACACGTATGACGTCGTCTGGTAGATCGGCACAGCGCGCGAATCCGTCGCCGGATCGGCTTCCTCCTGCCCGACATGGAGCTGCAGGGTTTCAAACTTATACTTTCTCTCGTCGCTCATCAAAATCTCCTCTTTCCTCGGGCTTGCCCGCAATACAAGAAAACATACCTGATTCGTAGGTTAGGTTTATTATAGCATAATATCATACTTTGTCAATAGGTTTTATAAAAGCTAACAACATCTATGTCCATACAAGAGAAAGAGACGACACATATATCAAATCGATTCATGTATCGCCTCTTCTATCCTATCTTCCTAGAAACGGAAATTCAACTGTGCCATGAGATTATGACTGTCGGAATCGTCACTGTGGCGATATTGGTAGCCGATTCCCCATGACATCGTCTTGCTTTCAGCATTCACACCGATACTGCCGGCGATCGTCGATTGGTCATGGATATCATAGTGAACAACGCCCGATGCGCCGTCAACACCCGGAACAGATACGCGCATATCAGCTTCCGTGCCACCGAGAGCGGCGATGTAGGAAAGGTCGGCGTAGAACTTGTGCGTCCAGTCTTTCGACTTGGAAACACCTTGAATACCGACACCCACGGGAAGCGTCACGAGGCTCTTGCGACCTGGCTCATAACGGAGTGCCATCTGACCATCGCAATAACCGTCATAAGCTCCCATATCAACGTTTGTCCAGCGCAGACCGATGTGCGGGATGATCACCTGATTTCCGCTTGCAATACGCGTTTCATGCGTGACACCGAGCGTGAAGAGATCGAGATCAGCATCGGCAGAAATGAAGCCATCCACCTCGTTCGTCGCCTTGTAGGCACCGATATCGAACAGGAGGTTGTTGTTGCCGTTTAGCAGGCCCGCATAAGCATGTACACCACCCATGCGCAAATCATTACTCTCCACTCGGCCTGAAGTCGAACCTTTCACATAGCTCGCCGCAATTCCGCCGCGTAGCTTATCCTTCCCTGCAAAATCGTAACCAATCGTGATACTGTTCGTATTACCGTCAAAATCGGCATCCATGCCCTCAAGATTAAGTCCATCGACGTTAACGCGACTATGTCCATATTTGACCCATAAACTCTGCGGAACTATCTTATCGTCCGCATTGAGGAAGGACAGGCGCTGCTGGGCATCTGAGGCAAGATCGCAGACAGAACGCGTCGCCATATAGGAAACACCTGCCGCCTCGGCAGGCTGCACACCTGCATTGGCGACTACATCAGAGTAGCGGGGATCGGTGGCAACCGAGACAAATTTCCTAGCGCCAGCATAGTAAGGGCTTGTGCTCGATGTAACCGCCGATACGGCATCAACGATATTAGTAACAGCACGATTGCCCTGCGGCATTGCCTCGACAGCAGCCACGCGCCGGAAAACCAACTTAGCCGCATCGGCTGCTTCTGTGCTGAAGCGATAATTCTTTGGCAGGATGACATTCTCCTCACGTGGCTTCGTCAACCAGTTATTTACTGTTGGATCAGCATTTTTGATCGTAGTACCGTTGATAATATTGTACGCGATTCCTGGTGTGAGTATACCCGTCAGCTGCAAGCGCGAAGTCGGATCGACGGATATGGTCGTCGTTTCCGTGCCAGTGACAAGTGAGTTGGAAGGACCTGTAAACGCAGCGGCATCGGCGATCAAGAGCGACTTTGCCTTGAACGTGATATTTCCCGCTGTCGCGAGGTCGGCCAAAGCAGTGCCTGTCGCAAGGGAGCCGTCGACTTTGACACCGCCCGTCGCATTGATCTTGAGGTGCTTACCGAGGTAGAGCGCCGCCGTAATCCCTTGTTCACCCCACGTTTTTCCTGACTTCTCGAAAGCCTCTTCAGCGACTGTTTCATTGTCAGCACCGAGCGAAGCTACAGAGTTGCGTCCAACGGTCAGACGGTAGTCAAGCTCAGCACTTGGATTGACGAATGTGGAAGCATTTTCGATATGGTTTGGCGCATTATTAATCCAATTCGGGTCGAGGAATACATCGGCATTCGTAAGCTTTGATCCTTGAGCGAGGAGCAGTTTACCAGCGTTATCATTATTACCAATATTGATTTTTACACCATCATCGGCATTGATTACAGTATCGTATATGCTTCCTTCGATATCGAGCGTAGCATTCTTTTCCAGCGTAATGCCGTTTTTCACCTTGAGCAGTGCATCTTTGTCAACTGTCACACTCGTATTTTCCTTCGCTTGAACAGAGCGCACTGTTTGCTGCCCACGCACAACTTTCAATTTCGCCTTCGAAGCACCTACGCCCGCTTCACTGGCAGCGAGCGAGATATCGGCATTCGTATTACCAATGAGCGATTTGTCACCGCGTCCAAGTTGCAGCTCGCCGCCCTTTTCCACGGCGACGGATATTTCCTTTGCCGCCTCATCCGACGGGGTTTCACCGTTGACCGTGATGAAATCGCCACTGGCGTCTTTATAGCCGAGATTCAATGTCGTGCCGTTCGCTACGGTAACTTTATGCGTCTTTTCCCCGCCCGCGCCCTCTTCAAAATCGATGGTTTGGATATTGTGGATCTTGCCCGCCGTCGTCGTGATATTCTGCTCCGTCGTACGTGCGGCGGAAGGCTCGGCATCGGCACCCATCCCCAGCGCATCGACCCACTGTGCATACTGCAATGTCTTCCTCGCGCCGTTCCACATCTCTACAGTTGCATTCGAATTCTGCGCTTGGATAAGCCCCTTTGCTTTTTCAAGATATGCATCATTGTAGAAACCGTCGTCAAGCACAAGTCTGCCGCCATTGATCATGACGTTGTCGGTAAAGTTTTTACGCAGACCTTCGGGGTTTTCATTCGTGCCTGTTGCGATCAACCCCTTCGTGAAAAAGAGCTTGGATTTCCCCCGAAGTGTGCCGTTGGGGTTCAGCTGGACAGGCGCACCATCTTCCGTTGCTTTTTTCGGAAAATCCGAATCGCCAACAAGACGCAGCGTAGCATGTGTTTGCAGTCCCTCATATGCATGGGCATCCTCAGGATGGAACATGACATTGAATCTACCCTTACCGCGCTTGAAGTTTTTCGCCTGTGCCTCAATCGTGCCGTTGAGAAGATTGATGTCGCCGCGATTGGTATTAAACGTCACATTGGAGAAATCGGCAGTATCATCCATATCCTTCACTGTCTCTTTGATGGCATCTGGCCCCTTGCTCCAATCAGGCGAACCGAAGTGAAGCGTAACAGCGCCTCCCTCTCTACCATCCGGCCCGTCGCCTTCCGCGACCATAAGTTCCAAGCGGTTCAGCTTGTCGCCGTTTTTGAGATCGATTGTTGTCCAACCCTGTCCGACGTCACGTACTTTTAAGATGCCCTTTTCCTTGATGGCTGCGGCGGTAAAATGCTCGTGCTTTCCTGTCGGCACATTGATCACGCTTTTCGTTGCCCCCACCCCCATGCGCAGTGTGACAGGCTGATCTTTCAACAAATCAGTGGCATTGAGGAGATAGTTCTCATTGTAGCGTGCGTCACTAAGAGCTAGCGTTCCGCCGTTAAACCGGATTGCCTTTCTGGCATCGTCGCGCATCGCATCAGGATTTTCTTCAAGACCGTCCTCGCCAAGACCCTTCCGAAAAATCAGAGCAGACGGGGTCTCAAGCGTGCCATTCTTATTTAAATGGATGAAATTGCTTCCGTGATATGTATTGCCAACTTCATCTCGCCACTCAGTATTGAAATGCGAATCCGCCCCGGCTTCAAGCTTCAACGTGGGATGGGTTCTTTCTAGCGCCGTGCCTTTTTCACCGGAATTTCCCTCAATGAAAGTCCCAATGTCAAATCCGCTGCCGCTGTGTCCATAGATATTTTCTGGGCGGGCGATGACTGTACCGTTATAGAGATGGAACGCTCCGTCGTCCGACTTGAATGTCACATTCCGCATGTCAGCGATAGCATCCGTGTCTTTAAGACCGTTTGGATCTTTCGCAGCAATTTTCTCATAGTCGGCACCGAAGCTGAATGTCATTTCGCCGCCCTCTTTGGCAACGGTCACATTTCCATCAGCATCAATATGCTCGCCGCTCGTCCTAAGTTCCATAGCATTCGCTTTGTCGCCACCTTGCAAATCTACGGAAATCCAAGCCTGACCGACAACTCTAGCCTGTTTTATGTTCTTTTGGTTAAGCTCACCTATGGTTACTCGTTTAGATTTTCCTTCATCATTCGTTTCCCGATAATCAACCAGAACCTTACCCTCTGCCAACGCCTGCTTGTATTCATCGAGTGTCATCGCCGAAGCATCGCCTATCCCCAGCACACCTGTCATAGAGCCTGCGGCGAAACC
>ERZ773035.249-NODE-249-length-45533-cov-7.329038_pt1 | contig 45533 bp, 45 predicted proteins | sample MGYA00511487_ERZ773035 | MGnify/ENA primary metagenome ERZ773035 (study PRJEB29015, sample SAMEA2737985) | human oral metagenome | biome: human oral; feature: human-associated habitat; material: dental | place: China | collected 2024 ... | reverse complement strand
TAAAAAGTACACCTCCAAAAATTAGTTTGTGTCTAACTTTTGGGGTGCACTTCAAAATTGATATGTACCCTCCTTACTGGTTGTCCAGTAAAGATGTTAAATATCACTACCACAAGAGGCTAATTTATTCTTTAATTTACAGACTTTTTTAATACGCTGGGGGGGTGCGGACAAAAACCTGGACACATATTAGGGCTCTGAAAGGAGTCATTGATGTATTCAAAAGAACAGAAGGCAAAGGCGCTACGTATTTATCATCAGATAGGATCTGTTACAGATACAGTGCGTCAACTTGGTTACCCCAGCAGAGAACACCTATATAGATGGATTCGTAACGAGGGAAAAACAAAAGAAAAACGAAAGAAGCTTAATCTTAAAAACACCACCGAACATCCCAGAAACCCTCCAGCGGAGTTTAAATTGAAAGTACTTCGTCGTTGTTTTGAAAATGGAGAGAGTGTAAAATTAGTATCAGAAGAGACTGGATACAGTCGTGTCAGCATATATTTGTGGCGAAAGCGATATCTTCAAGGCGGTGTGTTTTCTCTGATGAACACGAAAAATATCAAACCGGAAAAATTACCGGATACGGATAGAAAGATACCTTCCGAAGAAATAGAATCATTCAGAAAGCAGATATACGAGCTTCAATTGGAAGTAGATATCTTAAAGGAGACAATCAACGTATTAAAAAAAGACCCCGGCGTCGACTTGAACGACCTGAAGAACAAGGAGAAGGTAGCGGTGATCGACGCCATGAAAGAGAAGTACCCGCTACCAGTCCTGCTTCGAAAGATGAAGCTACCAAGGAGTAGTTACTACTATCAGATGAAAGCTCTTGCAATAGAAGATATACATAAGCATATGCGCCGTGAAGTTGATCGGATATTTCTGGAAAACAAAGCCCGATATGGATATCGTAGGATACACGCAGAACTAAAAAAGATAGGGATAAAGGTCTCGGAGAAAGTCGTTCGCAGAGTGATGAAGTAAGATGGTCTTGAAGTAAAAATCCGAAAAACGAAGAAATACAGTTCGTATAAAGGGGAAATCAGTCCCGTTGTTCCAAACGAAGTACAGAGGAATTTTCATAGCAAGAAGCCAGATGAACTTCTTTTGTCGGATATTAGCGAATTTGCCATTCCGACAGGCAAGGTATATCTGTCTCCGGCAGTAGATTGCTTTGATGGAATGCTTGTCACGTGGCGAATAAGTGAACATCCAAATGCCGATCTAGTCAATGGCATGCTCGACGATGTGATTGCGAATATAGGCACAAAATCCAAACCAATAATTCATACAGATCGAGGATGCCACTATCGCTGGCCGGGTTGGATCGAGAGGATGGAGATAAACGTATATACCAGATCCATGTCACAGAAAGGGTGCTCTCCAGATAATGCTGCTTGTGAAGGTTTATTTGGACGAATTAAAAATGAGTTCTTCTATAATCAGGACTGGAAAAATGTGACCATAGAGGAATTCTCACATGAGTTAGATAAGTACCTTCATTGGTACAATGAAAAAAGAATCAAGAAATCGTTAGGGTATTTGAGCCCTGTGGAGTACAAGCAATCTCTTGGATTTGCTGTCTAAGCTATCCAAAAAACGTCCGCACCCCCGCTCCACTAGATAAATACAAAAGTTATTACAACAATGAAAGAATACAACGAAAAACAAAATAGATGTCACATGTAAGGTGCAGAATAACATCCATGCGTTCCACTTAGTTCATAACATGTGTTCAGGATTCTGGGTACATATCAAAATAAGAAACCTATTCAATAATTGATATCTAAACCAAAATGTTCACTGCATCAACGACTGTCTCAATCTTGATATCACTTTCGCCTTCCTTATACTCTCCATCGAGAGTCCACGGAACGTCAGAGCTCATCTCAAACCTGACAGTCTTTGCGCTATAAAATGTAATATCCTTAGTGTCTAAATCATTTGCCAGCAGTGACCTTGCAATCGAATTCACATCTAGCAGGTTCTTAGGAGACTTGATAAGTAGAACCTCCATCAGTCCGTCATTCATATCTACTCTGAATGAATCGAGCTTAAGCACTCCGCCTACTGATGTCGCATTACATACAGCACCAAACACCAGGTCCTCTTCAATAACGCGTTCAGTTGGAAGTCCCTCGTCTGTGATAACCTTTACATGTTGGGATTTAATATTAACTATGTCTTTGATTCCTTGTAGCACATATGCAGTGTGCCCAAGTATATTCTTTAGGTTCTGCGGCACTGAATAGGATGTGCTTGTAAAAGCTCCAAACGAGGCCACATACGAGAAGTAGCGCCCATTAAACGAACCTACATCGAGCGTAATCGACTCATCATTTGCAATAGCTTTTGCCGCTTCTATGATATTCTTCGATAAACCGATGCTGGATCCAAAATCATTCGTGCTGCCAGCAGGAATATATCCGACCTTGCACTTAGCACCCGAAGATATAACGCCATCAATCATCTCGTTGTACGTACCATCTCCACCTGCACAGGCAACCACATCGTACTCATTAGCATATCGATGTGCAAATTCTCTTGCGTCACCTGATTTTGTTGTCACCAGCACGCTGGTTAAACACCCAGCATCTGAAAAAATCTGCAGGATATCACTTAAATTCTTGCTCGCCTGCATAGTGCCTGCACGAGGATTTAGAATAAATAGCAGTTTTTTTCTATCAATAGTTTCAATAATATTTAATTCTTCCATATCGTTCACCTCAAGTTAACCTGAGACTATAGCCCCACCAATTTATAAGAATTATATCACTAATACTCACAAGCTACAGCTTGCGGTGCGCCTTTCTCTGCTTTTCTTTACGAAGCTCTTCTTCGTAGCCTTTGACAAATTTACGGCTTAACTTAACTGCAATTGTTTCTAGTTCGGCACTGTAATTATCATCACCAGATATAATGTATCGTTTTGATTTTTCCTCGCCAAGCAGCATCGACTTCTTCTCTATATACTCAATCATCTTTTCATGACTCAGCCTATTACGCTGCATAACTTCATCCCATGCCTTGTTAAACATCATCCCGACGCACAGTATCCACGAAATAATATAGAACCACAGCATCAGGGCGACTATCGATGCGAATGCACCGTACAGGATGTCGTAATTTACCGAGTAACTGATGTAATTCGCATATATTGTGGTTGCAATCAAAAGTCCAAACGACGAAAATACAGCCCCAGGAAGTATCGCTCTAATTGGTACTCTTACAAGTGGCAATATATAATAATTTAAAGTGATCATGGCGAAGAAAGATACCGCCACAATCGGTAGTTTTAGTGCAATAAGAGCTTTTGCGAGGATTCCACCATTAAATAACTTGTAAAATATATCTTCTCCATATACGAATACAACAAGTGTAAATGCTACTGCGAAAATTGTAATAGCAGCTGTGGGAACAGCTTTCAATCGCTCTGCAAAGAAATTAAATTTATAAGCACCTTCAGTCAGCGTATAACTCGTCAACCTAGAGAGCGAGAACTCCAAGGCAGAAGCTGACCAAAGCGCTAAGAAAATCATGATGAAGTTACCAAGCCTCACAGATGAAGCGGAAAATAGCCCCATTACGAACCCGCTAAGCTGCGAGTCGACATTGTGGTTGAGCCAATTCTTTATAATATCTAATGATAAGTCAAAAACTCCTAGTACCTGTGAAAGCACTATGAGTGTTGGAACACTGGCCATGAAGAAGTAATACGCAACCTGTGCGGCAAAACCCGCATAATACTGGTCGTCGAACTGTCTGAATATGTGAAAGACAATTTTAATAAGATTGTCTTTATTCAGGCGAACTTTCTTTTTCTTCTCCTTGTCAATATTAATATTTGACTTATTTTCTGTCTCTTTGTTCATTGATAAGTTCCTCTAGCTTCAGAAGCGACTTAGCCCTATGGCTAATTCTGTTCTTGAGCTCTGCAGGTAGCTCACCAAAAGTCTGGTCATATCCTTTTGGAATAAATATCGGATCATATCCGAAGCCATTCTCGCCACGCATCTCTTCAGAAATGGAACCCTCACACTCTCCGCGAGCTACAAGCTTCGTCCCATCTGGATATATAAGCGTAATCACTGACACAAAACGAGCCCCTCTTTCTTCGGTTGGGATACCGTCCATTAATTGAAGTAGTTTTACATTGTTATCATGCGGAGTACAGCCTTCACCAGCAAATCGCGCTGAATAAACACCCGGCTTCCCTCCAATGCAATCAACGGCTATACCGCTATCATCTGCAACTACTATCCCGTCGCACTGTTTTGCAATCACAGATGCCTTTATGTAAGAGTTTTCTTCAAAAGTTGTGCCAGTTTCTTCTATTTCATCCTTTGGCAATCCCATCTCATCACGCGAAATAACATCCATGCCAAACTTAGAGAATATGTCGCGCATCTCACGAATTTTCCCTTCGTTCTGCGTCGCCAAAATCACTTTGTCCATCTACATCTCCTTAACAATACCCATTTTTTTTGAAATAAAAGTCCGATTCACTTAAGACAACCTCGGTCTCTTATTCTCAAAAATCATAGTAATTATACCATAACGAACTGCTTATTTATGTATTTTATCTTGGTTTACAAATAAAACACAGTGTATTTTGTTAATGACGAAATTTTGGTATTATATTACTTGTAAAAGAAAGGACAATAGCGCTATGCAATTAATAGCTTCAAAAGTTTTTATTATATTTTTATATATAGCTATAGGTTTTGCTGCAAATAAGCTTCGCATATTAGGAACAGACTCAATAAATCATTTGATTTCACTAGTCTTGAACATTACGACTCCTTGCCTTTTGATTTATTCAATCTGCGGCCAATCTATATGCCCTGATACATTTTCAAACACGATTATTATTATAATTCTCTCAATAGTTATGTTCATTGTTTTTGGTGCAATATCGGTTAAAATTTCCAGATTGTTTAGCAAGAAAAATAACGATCAGCAAAATGTCTTATCGGTAGCTATGGTTACCTGCAATTCAGGTTTTATGGGCTTTCCCATTGCTCGCTCAGTATTTGGTCAAGTTGTGCTTTATTATTCAGTAGTTCAGAATATCGCATGTAACCTATATCTTTTTATAGGCTGCATGATTCAGATGAACCTTGGTGATAGCAGAGATGAAGCTGATAAGATAAGAGCCATAAGCAAAGAGACAATTATCAAGCCGTTTAAAAACGTCGTGACAATCGTCTCAATCTGTTCTGTATTCGTTTTATTCTCTGGTCTAAGGATTCCAGCTCCTGCCATGGATTTCCTATCTTCTATCGGAGAGACAACTGTTCCGTTATCCATGATTATAATCGGCATCCAACTCGGCGATTGCAAACTTAGAGGGCTTATCACAGACAAAGAGTTAATCATATCTAGCCTCGTATGTCTAGCGCTTGAGCCAGCACTCGCAATTATGGCCATTTGGTTTCTACCGCTAGCTAGCGTATTAAAACTCACTATAGCTCTTTCATTTACATATCCTAGCGCTGTGCTCAGTGTAGCTTTAGCGGCTGCTGAACACAAGGATACTAAACTCATGTCAGAAGCCGTGGCCATGTCCACGATGATGTCGATGATTACACTTCCAATATGGATTATAGTTATTGGCCACTTATTCTGATATTCTATCGATGCCGAGCTCTTCTTCGGCTACCTTTAGCATGAGCGCACACTCAATTCTCTTTTTGTGAAGCTCACACCCAAAGTCGTAAACCTTGTTGATGTCTCCGTTAGTATGAAGATTATTCGCTGCGCATCCACCAGAGCAATATAACTTAGCAAAACAACCACGGCACTTATCCCTAGTGTATAGGTTGTTATTGTATCTAAAACCGTCTATTATTTCCTGCTTTTCTATCCCATCATAGACATTTCCGACTTTGTAATCATCATCTCCCACGAACTGGTGACACGGATAAAGGTCTCCGGACGGTGTAACTGCAAGGTATTCCGTGCCTACACCGCATCCGCTAACGCGCTTATAGATACAAGGTCCTCCCGTCAGATCCACTGTGTAATGATAGAAGTTAAATCCCTCGCCTCTCTTTTCTCTCTCTAGCATCTCAATGGCTAGTTTCTCATACTGCGCCTTCAAGATATCCAAATCTTCCTCATGAAGAGCATAATCGGTGCTAGGATCGCTGACAACAGGCTCTATACTGGTCTCCTTAAACCCTAGATCCGCCATAGCTAACACATCTTCAGCAAAATCCTTATTATGCGCAGTATACGTTCCGCGCATATAATACTGTTTCTGTCCTCTATCCTCAGCCAGGCTCTTAAATTTCTCTATAATCTTATCATACGTGCCTTTGCCATCTTTGCTCGTACGCATGAAGTCATGTGTCTTTCTTCGTCCGTCCATGCTCAGAACGACGTTGCTACATTCCCTATCAGCAAACTCGATCACCTCGTCATCAATCAGTACACCATTTGTAGTAAGCGTAAAATTAAAGTGCTTATTATGCGTCTTCTCGAGCTCTCTTCCATATGCAACGAGCTCTTTACATACATCCCAGTTCAAAAGTGGCTCGCCACCAAAGAAATCAACTTCGAGATTTTTTCGGCTTCCAGAATTCTCGACTAGGAAGTCTAGCGCCTGTTTACCAACTTCAAGAGACATGATCCCCGCTTTGCCACTGTACTCACCTTTACCTGCAAAACAGTATTTGCAGTCCATATTACATCCATGTGCGACGTGAAGGCAGATTGCTTTGAGCACAGACTGCTTAGCTTTTAAATCTCCGGCAATCTCCTCAAATGGGTCGTCTGAAAAAAGCAGCTTCTCCGACTTAAGCTCCTCGATGTCAGCTAATGTTTCATCGATATCACTATCATTAATTCCGCTGTACTTAGCCTTTATCTCCTCTATAATTTCATCTCTATTAACACCTTTGTCATACAAGGCGATTATATCGTACGCCACCTCATCTACAGAGTGGACAGCTCCACTGTTCACATCCATCACTATGTTATATCCGTTTAGTTTATACTGATGTATCATTTACTCTTGTACCATACCTTATAAAATTTATTTCATAATCTTCGTTAATCGAGGAATTAGCTCAAACAATAAAAAAGCGCTGCAATAAGCAGCGCCTTCAGTTACTATTTGTTCTTAGCCTGCTCGCAATGCTGATTAGCAACGCTGCATGAAGTCTTGCTTGCGGACTGGCAAGATGTCTGGCACTCACCGCATCCACCAGAAAGTGTTGACTTTGCCATATTTCTTGTTGAAATTGTCTTAATTCTGCTCATTACGTTATCCTCCTAATTACTCGTTATAGAATATCAAATGCGCTTAAACCTGTCAATCCTAACACAGTTATTTGCATTTCATAATCATACTTCTCAGTATACTCTGATTTTGAAAGTATATATTTATCTTTATTACTTACTCCTGAGATTCTCCGGACTTTGCTTCAAGTTCATCAAGCGCCTTGATGAGTTCAACTGCATCAATGGCATCTGTAGCACAGAGCTTCTCAATGGCTGCGATCGTATCCTTCGAACCTTTAGGTGTAGATTCAAGCTCTTTCTCTAGATCGCTCAAGTCTAAAGCTTCTGTACTTTCTTCACGCTCTTCTATTTCTACATTGTCTGTGTTGTCTGCACCTGTTCTGTCTTCAGATTCAGATGTCTCGAACACTTCTTCTAAAGCCTCTGGTTCAGTTGCTTCTGATTCAGCTTGCTCTGACGCACCAGCCGCTGGTTTAGTTACTTCCAGCTCAGCAACCTCTGGTTCAGTTGGTTCAGCTTGCTCAGATTCATCAGCCTCTAGTTCAGTTACTTTCGATTCAATCGCCTCTGGCTCAGTTACCTCTACATGTTCAGCTTCTGCAGATTCAACTGAAGTTACAGAGCTAAGAGTCTCGGTAGCTTCCTCCGCCTTCACGCTAGCATCATTTGATGCTTCCGCCTCAGACACCTTTTCAAGAACCGATTCATCAGCAACCGCATCGGCATTGGATACCAAAGCTTCTTTTACATCAGAAGATTTGTCATTATCAGTCTTATCACCATCCGTTCTGTCCTGAATCTCGCTTGATTCAGATGCAGAATTTGAGTTTAGAGCTCTCTTATCAGCCGTAATTTCATAGTCGAATACAGCTTCAGTCTTCATGCTGCGATTTAATATTCTGATTCTATCAGCCATCTTGCCATCTCCAGTAGCATTGACTGGAATCTGAATCGACACGCCTGCTTCGATCTCATACACCTCTTGCTGACCGTTTGTTGGTGGTAAATCCCACTCTTTAGTCACAGCATTAAACGACCTATGCAGGAATCTAACTCTTCCTCTCTTGACATCGATGTGGTATATAACATCTCCCTTAACACTAGGAATCAAGCATTCGCTCTGCTTCAGGCTGAGCTGTCCGCGAAGAGCAACCGTCCCCTTTGCTCTCTTATATATAGCACCTCTATATTCTTGAATCCTCTTTGTCTCAGTCTCTTTGACTATCATCACATCACACTGTGCATGTCTAATGATGTATGATGCCGTAAGCCCTATAGTGCTACCTGCACCTGGCTTTGTAGACTTTGTCATGACAATCATCTCTGCGCCAAATTCCTTTGCCGCTTCGATAACTCTAGCTCCGGCACGACCTACTGCAGATCTCGTTATGACACTATATTTATCTATTGTCCTGGCAATAGAATTGAGTTTCTTGTCGAGCTCCTCTCGAATCTCTGCTTCCTCACCGAGAGAGAGCGCATATCCTGTATTTTCACGCACCATAACGAGCACAACCTCGAAAGCCTTCGGCGTAAACGTGGTTTTTAGCTGCTCAAGCGCTATTAAACTCCTAGGTGAACCATCAACTGGCACAAGAATTCTCTTCATCAAATCACCCTTACTACTTTCTAATAAGTGCATCAATATCACATTTAAATATGCAAATTAATTATACATTCTAGCGATATCAAAATCAAACTAAAGGGTGGCTAACTATTTCAGCCACTTGTTTTTGGTCATTATCATCTCCTGTATAGCCATATATAGCAGCAGATACTCGTCATCTAGACTGCAGATTAAGCTATTCTCAGTGAGTACATCCTCTTCGAATGCGATTCTAGCATTTCCTGCAATCACAGCCTTCCTCACACCATCTATCGTGATGATGTAATTACAGCTAAGATTTGCCTTTCTCACGGCTCTAAATCCCTTTACGTAAACTCTGCCATCGCTCGTCTCAAGGAAGTATGAATCACTATCACTTTCGGTATCCCTATATAGAGTTCCGTATTCTTCGCCTGACATATAGAACTTAAATCCATTCTTCTCGGCTTTTGCAGATCCCGTAACTTGAGCGAGCACCTCTCCAGCTTCTTCAATTGATTCATCGCCTTCTGGTATCTCGTAGATTTTCACATCGAGAGGCTCATTTGTCGTTCTAACATAGGTGTACTCGCTATCATCAATATCTTTATACAAACAATCTGTGCTATTTGCATAGAAAAATTTAAATTTATCCAGTGACTTAATATCCGAGTTATCACCAGCTTTTACCCTTTTAATGATTTCCGTTAAATCTTCAACCAAAACGGCGCTCATCAGCTTCCAGCTAGCAAAATGAGAATAGGTTTTCGGATTAACCGTCATATTCTTCGTGTCAAGAACATCTTTAAAGTGAGCTTCATTTTCTGCATTTCTCACGATATGATTGAGTTCTGTGCCGCTCTTGACGACGATATTATTTTTTTTATCCTTATAAATCGTAATATAGTCTTTGAATGGACTTGGTCCGAAGATGATAGCATCTCCAGTCGTAAAAGTATTGATCCCAATCCATGGACATCCTAACCATGTGTCAACAGAGCTTAGACGTTCATATATATGCTCTATAGTGATATCTTCACAGCCCTCAACGATCTTGTCATATAGGTTTCGATCATTGTAGTGCTTTCCTCCTGTCGTCAGCCATATCGCTACTGCAAGTCCGACGAAAATACCACCTAAAATAAATTTCCCGACGGTGATTCCCATAATACCCATAGCCAGGCACAGGACCATAAGGAGTCTAAAAAGTTTGTCTCCGTTCATACTCATTCCTTATAAGAGTGATGCAGGAATACCTGCATCACTCAAACATAACGCATTATCTCACTTTTAAAATTAACTGTATATCGCCATTAAATATTTTTGATTAGCTTCTCTTTTTTGTTCATGATATGGCTATATCTTCTTAGCGCAACCATAGCATTTACAGCCTGTTCAGGTGTAGAGTAAGCAGGGATTCCCTTGTCTCTGAGTTTCATGATAGCTTCTCTGCACTCATTTCCACCCTGGCACTCCATGATAAATGGCTTTCCGAGATTCTTGTACTGTCTGTGAATATTAATCACAGTCTCAGTAATAGCCTCAACATCAGTTACTGCAGTTGGGCAAACGGAAATAAGAATTCCATCAACGTGTTCATCCCTATATGCCGTTTTAAGCGCACCACCATACATGTCAGAAGTTGCTGTTCCACTGATATCAACAGGGTTGAGAGGCGAACCGAATGCAGGCATATAATTTCTGATATTCTCTCTGAGGTCTGGCGAGATATCCTTGAGTTCCTTTAGTGGCATTCCCAATCTCTCAAAATGGTCAGCCGCTAGAAGTCCAGCACCACCTCCATTTGTGATGATTACTACATTGTCACCTCTTAGTGGAGGGCAGTTGCCTAAAGCGAGAGAAGTATCTAAGAACTCCTGCCATGTTTTCTCGCGAAGAACACCTGATTCTTCGAATAATTTATCGTACTCAGCATTTGAATGTCCCTGATTCTCAGATGCTGTATGAGCAAATGCAGCCTTAACACCTATCTCAGAAGAACCAACCTTTATTGCGGTAATTGGCTTCTCGCACTCAAGGCAAGCTTTTTTAAATGCTTCAGGGCTATCGAGAGCTTCGATGTAAACTGCGATGCACTTCGTATTAGGCTCTTTGTCTGCATACTTAATCATCTCGCAGAAATCAACGTCAGCCTTGTTGCCTAGTCCTACGAACATGCTGATGCCAAAGTGGTCAATCTGAGATGAACCAAGTGCAGCTAGAAGGTTAGACCCTGACTGCGAGATCAGTGCAACTGGTCCTTTATTAGGTAGATATGGTATAAATCCACAGTTGAAATCGTGGTATGGAGTTCCAATACCTACTAGGTTTGGACCGATCAGCGGAAGCTCGTGTTCACGGCAGAACTCGGTTATCTCATTTTGCAGGTCACCGTTTCCAACTTCTTTAAATCCAGATGATGAAACTACTGCTATCTTAACCTTTTTCTCAACGCAGTCTTTGAGCGCATCGAAAACGCCCGTTGCTGGTAGCGATACGAAGGCTAAGTCAACATCACCGGGAACATCCTTTATATTCTGATATGCCGGTATTCCTGCAACTTCTGTGGCTTTAACATTGATAGGGTAAAGCTCTCCCTCATATCCGCACTTTCTAAGTCCCTGGATTACCTTAAATCCAACCTTCGTCTCATTACGGCTGGCTCCAATTACAGCGATTGAATTTGGCTTGAATGCGTACTCTAGTTTGTCAACGACGTATTGTCTTGCTTCTTTTACTTCCATTTTATAATCTCCTCCTGCTTTGAAATAACCTTATAGCTTAGCCATGTAGCTCAGCGTTCTTATTAGTTGGCTTACATAGCTCATCTCATTGTCATACCATGCAACTACTCTAGCTTCATAGATATGCGTTCCGCACTTCTGAGCTAGCGTCTGCGTTGCATCAAACAGTGAGCCATAGCTCATCCCGATAACGTCTGTCGATACTATTTCATCCTCGTTGTAACCGAACGATGCATCCTGTGCAGCTTTCATCGCTGCATTAATTCCCTCTACTGACACCGAATCGGTCTCGTCCTTGAGAGTAGCATCTAGGATAGTAATGGATCCAGTAGCTACTGGAACTCTCTGCGCAGATCCAATTAGCTTTCCTGCAAGCTCCGGAATTACATTTCCAATCGCTTGCGCCGCACCTGTGGTAGTAGGAACGATATTGATTGCCGCTGCTCTCGATCTTCTGAATTTAGACCCCTTATCCGGTGCATCGAGTATCTTCTGATTACCAGTATACGCATGGATGGTCATCATAAATCCTGTACGCAGCTCTCTGTAATCAGCGAGCGCCTTTGCCATAGGAGCGAGGCAGTTCGTCGTACAAGATGCTCCTGACACTATCCTGTCTTCAGAAGTCAGAGTCTCGTGATTAACACCATATACGATGGTCTTGAGATCATTTCCAGCAGGTGCTGAAATCAGGACCTTCTTGGCGCCTGCATCCAGATGCGCCTTCGACTTCTCCTTAGATGTGTAGAACCCTGTGCATTCAAGCACAACATCTATTTCTAATTCTCCCCAAGGTAGATTCCTAGCGTCTGATTCCTTGTAAATAGTGATTTTCTTACCGTCGACTGTGATCGACTCTTCGTCATTTTCCACAGTATGTCCCATGTAAGTTCCCTGTACACTATCGTATTTTAGCAGATATGCCAGCATATCGGGAGATGTTAAATCGTTGATTGCAACAACCTCGAATTCTTCCATTTCCATGACACGTCTGAATGCTAGTCTACCTATACGACCAAATCCATTGATAGCTAATCTAATCATATATAGCCCCCTTAACACGTATTTAGTTGTAATTTATCTATTCAAACGGGAATTTGAAATCCATGCCGAGCGAGTCACGCACCTCGATGAACTCACGCTGTACATCCTCTCCCATTGGAACACCTTTGTCTTTGCGGAATTCTTTTATATCCCACTCCTTCTCTCCAGCAGTGTATATTCTGTCATGACCAGGCGCCTTCTGAGATGCCCTAAGAGCTCTAAGTATATCGCCTGCAGTCTTCTCACACACCTCTCTACCGATCATCGCTTCAGGATCAATTACTATGAAGAAATGGCCTAGGTGATAAGGTCTTAGTTCCCCATTTTCCCCTATGCACGTCAAATTCTTGAGGAACATTCCTCCAGAAAGAGCTGCTGATAGCAGTTCAACGGCTGTCGCATAGCTGTAACCTTTATATCCGCCAAGCTCCTCGCCTATTCCACCGAGTGGAGCTAGCGCAGCTTCCCTATTATTTAGTGCTTTCAAAATGTAGGAAGTATCGGTGAGCGCTGAACCGTCTCTTCCGATAACCATTCCTGCAGGAGTGTCCTTGCCGATACGTTCGTAAAACTCTAGCTTTCCTCTCTGCGTTATGGATGTCGCACAGTCAATCAAAAATGGATATCCTTCATCCGTAGGAATTCCGATCGTAAGCGGATTTGTTCCGAGCATATTTTCAACACCGAATGTCGGTGCGATTGAAGGCCTTGCATTAGTTCCTGTAATCCCTATCATGCCTTCATCTGTCGCCATCGAGGTCCAGTATCCAGCGATCCCGTAGTGCGAGGAATTACGAACTGCAACGCAAGCAGTTCCATACTTCTTCGCCTTCTCGATAGCCATATCCATAGCCATCTTACTAGCAACCATACCCATACCATCGTTAGCATCGAGTACTGCTGTCGTCGGCGATTCTCTGATAATATCAACCTCTGTGACAGGATTTAATATACCTTTGTTGATGCGGTCAACGTAAATGGGTTTGAATCTATTTACCCCGTGACTTTCGATTCCTCTCCTGTCGCTCTCCATTAGAACTTCAGCGCAAATCTCAGCATCAGACTCAGGAACTCCGAGTTCTGTGAATGCCTTTACCATAAAATCCTGCACCACATCCCAAGCTATATACGGACGAGTTTCTTTATCCATTAAGCACCTCCACAATGAATAAAACATACTGCAATATATTGTGAATCAGTCGATAATCATATGATAACGTCTGAGTTCATTCTTAATAAATTAACTAGCTGATATGAAATTTACATTCTATCCCAGCCTTTATAGTCTCCACGCGCTGTCACTGTCCTATACCCAATTTTAGCTAATCTCTCATCGAGCAACTGACGGCCTTCTGCTGCTTTGTCCTTGACCCCCACCTTGCCCTCATACAAAAGGTATTTACTCCTGGCATTATCCGGTGAAAGGCTCGGCATTATAACATTCGCACCCGCAAGCACGCCCTTTTCACGACCCGTTTTGTCGATTGTACCTAGAGCTGTTGTCGCTGGCAATAACGCTTTAGGGAACATTATCCTCAGTATACTAAGGCAATAAAGCGTCAGTTCAAGTGTTCCGTCAGCTTCGTTCCTAAACGGTGTATCCTTATGGTGTATAAATGGTCCGATTCCTATCATATGAGGATTCAGTTTCTTTAAATACTCAAAGTCGCTTGCCATTGTATCGTATGTCTGTCCCGGTGAACCAACCATGAAACCGGCGCCGATTTGAAATCCGATATCCTTCAAAGTGTCAAGACATCGCATGCGATTCTCTAGCGAAAGTGACTCTGGATGAAGGCGTCTATAATGAGCACTATCAGCAGTTTCATGTCTCAGCAGGTATCTATCTGCACCGGCCGCAAAATATCGCTCGTAGCTCTCACGCCCCTTTTCTCCAATCGAAAGGGTTAACGCACAATCTGGATAGTGCGACTTAATTGAAGAGATAATTTCACACATCATATCATCCGTAAAATAAGGATCCTCTCCACCTTGTAGTACGAATGTCCTAAGCCCGATATGATATCCTATCTCACAGCAGCTTAAGATTTCTTCAAGACTAAGCCTATATCTCTCAACGTTATCATTGCTCCGTCTAATACCGCAGTAATAGCAGTCATTTTTGCATGTGTTGGAATACTCTATGAGTCCTCGCAAAAATATATCGTGACCATAGTTACTAACTGCGATGCCCTGTGCTGTACTGCGTAGATACTCACGAACCTCATCATCTCTATCTGCAAGTAGCTCCACATATTCGTTATGTTCCAAAAGCCCGTCTTCAACAAGCTTGCGTGCTAGTCGCATAACTTCAGTCATTTTTCTAATCCCCCCCATTAGATATTTTAACACAATGAAATATTATAACAACAAAAGAAAATACGTGATTTTTTGAACGTTTGTACAAACAATTGTTGACACATATATTGCGTTAGGCTAAAATCAAATTAAATTGTGTGCAACAAGATGTATATTTAGAGAATTGCATACAGTATCTGCACAACTGGGAGGAAAACTGATGGACAAGTACGATAGCCTAAAGCTAGAAAATCAACTATGCTTTCCGCTGTACGCATGCTCTAAGGAGATAACTCGCAGATATAAGCCATTTCTGAGCAAGCTGGATCTCACATATACACAGTACATCACTATGATGGTACTATGGGAGACTCGCGAGCTTAGTGTTAAGGAACTTGGGGATAAGCTTTTCCTTGATTCCGGTACGCTAACTCCGCTTCTCAAGAAGCTTGAATCTAAGGGTTATTTAACTAGAAATCGTTCGGTAAAGGATGAACGCAATCTAATCATCAAAATTACAGACAAGGGTATGGCTCTCCGCGAGGAAGCGCTTGCCGTACCACAGGAGATTCGTTCATGTATTAATCTTACTGACGACGAAGCTGCAGCACTGTTCAAACTACTTCATAATTTCATGAATACAATCGAGCAGTAAGAGCGAGTTCAGGCGCTTACATTGAACAACATCAAAGAAATTAGGCAGGGGCTATTGCTCCTGCCTGTTTTCATAATCTGTAAATTTTCAAGTGATGTATTTATACCAGTGTTCAAATTACAGCAAGATTTAACTATAATCAAATGTCGTATAGACGCTATTTTATATCAGCTTTCTTTGCCGCAACAAGACCTTTTCTATACAGAGACTTAAGCATATCTACATCTCTAGTCAGAGTCTTGAGTTTCCCAATGTTCTCAGGTGCAATGATTTTTGCGACTCCTTCTTCCTCGAGCTTTTTTATAGCATCTAGCTGCGTATTGTAGGTTTCGGCTCTATGCTCAAGAAGCTCAGCTGCCTTAGGATACTGCCTAGCCAGTATCTGAGCCATTCTCTTATCGCTATTATCTATGCGGTGCCCAGCCTTAGGTCTAGTCAATATAATTACGAGTTCATCGCAGCCATCATCTAATGCCTTCTTATATGGGATTGGGTCTGCTATACCCCCATCAAAATATTCCACACCATCTATCTTATAAGGTTTATTTACAACCGGTACGCAGCTAGACGCATTTATAGGTGCATAGTTATTATAGTTTAGATCGGCTTTTGTAAAGTATTTAGTCTTGCCAGTATTTGCTTCAGCAGCAATTATTATGAATTCTGATGGATTACTCTTAAGAACTTCGAAATTTAGCGGATATTCACCATAACTGTTCGACAGTGTGCCATATACATAATCTAAATCAACATATGAACCTGTCTTAATGAAATTATCAAGACTCATATATTCCTTTCGCATAGCATATTCCGTATAAAATTCATAATTTCTGTGTTGTTGTCCTGCAAGGAATGATGCTATATTAGCGCAGCCAGCTGATACACCATAACACCTGTCAAAAGCCACTCCATACTCAAGGAAGTAGTCGAATACTCCAGCTCCAAATATATCACGCGTTCCGCCACCAACATCAATAATGCCTCTCATACCTTACCTCCTTTTATATAGTAAATTATCTATTTTATATATTTATCAGTTTCAATCTGCAGGTCATCCCTGACTTTAAGTTCCCAACCTTCGACATCGACAACTTTCACATTGCAGTTCCCGACGTGTTCCGTCCATAAATCACTGAATTCCATACCTCTCATATATAGAAGCATCATGTGAATTGCCGTTCCGTGAGATACTGCCAGTATATTTCCTTCATTGTTCTCATCTCGCACCCTCTCAAGGAACCTCTTTACCCTGAATTTAAGAGTCTCTAGTGACTCGCCCCCTTCTGGTGGCATGTAATTGCCAGGGGATAAAAATATGTTATTCTTACTACCCTGTAGCTCCTCATACTTTCGCCCTTCGTTTATCCCGAAGTCGATTTCCGTAAGCTCATCATCTATTATAAACTTATCTCTAGTCTCCGCGGTAGCGATTTCTGCTGTTTTGATTGCTCTCTCTAGAGGGCTACAATAAATCTTGTCGAACTTAATGCCACGCTCGCGTAGCAGCTCTCCAACCTTCTCTGACTGAGCAATACCAACATCGTTCAGTTCTGTTTGCATGTGACCTTGAAACCGTTTCTCGCTATTTAAATCGGTCTGCCCATGTCTAAGAATATATAGCCTCATAACGAATTGACCTTTCTATTTTAATATATTAATAATATGCAGCCTAATGGCTTCTTTAAGTACAGTATCTCCATGACACTTAGCACTATTAACAATCTAGATTATTCCTTCCTATGGAAATAGTCCTTTACACCATCAACTAGATGTTCAATCTCATCAAGTCCTGGGAATAAATGCTTATCATGAATCTTATCTCGGAGCTTATCCTTATCTTCTCCCTCTCGGCGAATCTTCATGATTCTCTCCCAGATCTCAGGATAATCATTCTTCAGAATTTCTCTGTGTCTAGCTCGCTCTTCCGCAAAGGCATTATATGCATCAGGGAATCTACTTCTAAACTGTTCTTCACGCACAATTCTCGTCCTGATGATTTCATCTAGTTCCTCGGAATTTCTATCGTTAATCTGCATGTCAAGCTTTGCGTGATATAACAGAATCTTCTCTCGTACACGCTGGAATTTTTCGAGATCTATCTTGCCGAGTTCGAGAAGGTGCGCAAGCTGGAACTCAAGAAAATCCAAGAACTTCTCCTCGTCAATCTCGCTCCAGTTACTGCCAAGTGCATTTCGCTCAGCCTCTCGTATCATATCCTCATCTACTTTTTCAAGACTAATGAGCTTATCTGCGAGCGAATTAGCGACCTCTTCCATCCTAGCTTCTGCTTGATCACCATATGCCCATTCAAACTCTGCAATCTGAGAGCTGCCAGCCGAACCATTGATGGAGATGTAACAGACATCGCCCTCGCAATCACCTAGTTCGTATGGCTTGTTTATACCCACCGACTTTAGTGCCTGGTAAATGTGTGGAACTATAGCGTAATCTTTAAACATCTGCTCCGCTCCAAAGGCACGCAATTGATCGTTTAAATCTCCAGAGTGTTCGGTAAGAAATAGCTTTATGCCGCGCTCTTTATACTTAGTGTATAAAATCATCAAACGCTCTACAGCTGTGACATCAATGCTTGTGATGCCGCTGGCATCAATGATTACGGCCTTCATATCGTCGGTTACCAAATCATCAATTTCGTCCTTGATCGTATTAGCATTCGCAAAGAACAATGCTCCACCGAATCTGTATATAAGCACCCCTTTAATCTCACGAGTACCCGTAGTCCTGCCTACAGGATAGAACTGATCTTTCTCAGGTATATATCCGAGTCTACTTCTAGGAGGATTTGATGCTCTGATGATTACGGTCACAAACGAGAGGATAATTCCGATAAGCACGCCGTAAATCGTTCCAAAGATCAAGACTGTGAACATCACCACATAGAATATCTTCCATTCAGTTCTGTCAACCTTGCGCAGCTTAGCAGCGAGGTCAAATTCAGTGCTGTTGATGAGTGCAGAAATTACTATCGCAGTGAGCACTGGTACTGGCAGCATGTGTATAAAACTTGTACCGAAGACTAGAATTATCATCATTGTAGCTGCCGCAGATATCGACATCACCTGCGACTTCACACCGAACTGATCTGCGATGTTGCTCCTCGAGACACTTCCGTTTACAGGGCAGCAGCCAACGAGTCCGCCAGCAAGATTACTCATCGAATAGGCGAGAATTTCCCTATTATTGTCGATTTTATCATCGTACTTAAGTGCGAAATTATTGGTTGCGAGAAGAGTCTCAGAGATGATTACAATCGCTATTATGAGCGTCTGAAGCATCATGGTTCTAACGTTTCCATGAACCAGTGAAACGTCTGGTATAGACAGAGGCGGCAGCCCTGCCTTCACCTCCGGAAGCATTTTAACGCCGTACTGTCCAAGATTCATAGCATAGTTCAGTCCAGCTCCAATGAACATCATAACTGCACTCATTGGTATCGCTGGTATAAATCTCTTAGAACCCAAAATTATGATAATCGTACCAAGCCCAAGCGCAAGTGACGGAATATGGACTCCTACACTTGCTGTTTTATAGATATGAATTAAGAGCTCGTGTAGTTCTCCACGCCCTGAATCCCCGCCATACAGCTTGGGAATTTGCATCAATATAATCGTACAGCAAATGCCTGTTATGAAGCCTCCCATTACTGGCGACGAAATGAATTTTACCAGTCTACCGAGTCCGACTATGCGCGCTATAAGTATCCAGGCAGCAGTAAATAATGTAATTACAGGTATTATCCGCACTGCCTCTTGCGATTGATATGCAATACCCATCGAATACAGCATGCCACCAACAAGCGCAGCTGGTGCGGCATCTACCCCGAAAACGAATCTCGGAGAACTCGTTATCAATCCATAGACCAATATAGGTAGCAGTGATCCATACAAACCATAAATCGGCGGAAGCCCTGCAACTAATGCATATCCGATGGAAATCGGGATAGACACTAGCGCAACGATAATTCCGGCAGGAATATCTTTTTTCAAAAAATGCAAATCATACCCTTTTAGCGACATCTATCTCCCCTGTTGCATGCGTCACTTTATAACAGAACACAAGCCTTCATCATAAACTTTAATGTGTATTATACATCAGTTGCGTGTTAAAATTATGATATGAAAAGAATTAGATTAGGATTAACGAATATAGAGGTTTCAGCAGTAGGCATGGGAACGCTCACGATGGGTTTCTCGCAAAAAGATCTTTCCACAGACGAAGGTGCTTGCATCATCGTGCATGCCGTGAGGAGCGGAATTAATTTTCTCGATACCGCTCAGTATTATGACACCTACAGATATCTTAGGCCGGCACTCGTTACAATTAAATCCGATGAAAACTTAGCGATGCCTGTTGTCTGTAGCAAGACACTCGAGACTGATTACAGAGGTGCATCAGCCGCAGTCGATGAATGTCTTTCTGAGCTTAATCTCAAACAGATAGATATCTTCCTACTTCACGAGGTTCGTGGAGTCATCGACCTCCATGGACGAAGCGAGGCGTGGAGGGCGCTCAGGGACAAAAAAGCCTCCGGATTAATTAGAGCGATTGGTATATCGACGCATCATGTTGATGCATGCCGTGCAGCATCGAACTTAGATTCGTGTGATGTGGTCTTCCCACTGATAAATAAGGCTGGCATGGGCATAAGAAACGGAGAAAACCCTGGAACACGAGAGGATATGGCGGAAGCGATAAAGCTTTGCTCAGATCAAGGAATTGGCGTGTTCACCATGAAGGCCTTCGGCGGAGGGAATATCATCGAAGATTACGTTCAGTGCCTCGATTATGTCACTTCATTAGATGGTGTTGATGCTGTGATGCTAGGCATGGGAAGTCTGGATGAAGTCGACACTGCAGTAAGTTACTTTGAAGGAAATCTCAGTAGCGATTACAGACCCGATATCAGCAAGAAACGCATGATGGTCGACCAAAGTGACTGCGAAGGCTGCGGAGCATGTAAGGCCCGCTGCGTCAGTGAGGCTATATCCTGGAATGATAGTGGCCTAGCCGAAATCAGCGTTGAAAAGTGCGTGCGATGCGGTTACTGTGCACCCGTATGCCCTGTCAGAGCTATTGTTTTTTTATAGTATTTAAAAAATATATCGATTATCCGTCTTGTACTAATTGTGCAAAATTGATATTATTGTGTTATGTATGGACTTGAAAGGAGAACTTTATGGAATATTTAAGATACTATGATGAGATTGTTTCTCGCCGCCAGTCGTGCCGCGATTTCGCAGATACAGTAGTTGATGCTGCTTCAGTTGAGGAAATTAAAGCTTATAACGAAGTAGTGCCAAAGCTACTTCCTGAGATTTCTACCGAGCTTCATTTCTTCGGTGGCGATGTGGTGGATTTCCTTGGAAGTAGCGTAGGATATAACGGCTTTACTGTAAAGGCGCCTAACTACTTAGCGCTTTACTCAGAGGAAGCACCTCATTATCTAGAGAATGCAGGATTCATCGCACAGGGTCTAACACTTAAGCTCACACAACTTGGATTAGATGCTTGCTGGCTAACTGTAAACGATGCTGAAGCTGCTAAGGCTGCACTCGGCGTTGATACAGATAAGACTCTTGCGGTATTTATCGCATTCGGACACGGTAACAAAACTAAAAAGGACGTTCGCCTCGATATCAAGAGCCCATCCAACGTTACGATGGTTTCTTGCGAGAAGAAGGTTGCACCTAAGATTAGCATGCAGGATCTTCTATCTTACAAGGTATACGGAGAGTCAGTTAACATGGAACTTCTGTACACTGAGCTTGAGGATGCACTGCTATCAATCGCTGTTGCACAGTCATTCTTTAATCGTCAGCCATACAGAGTAATCGTTGATGACGATATTGTATCGCTAATTGGTCTAGACGACGAGCTCACAACTGCTGAGGACCAGCTACTCAACTACGGAATTGCAATGTTCAATTTCTATGCAGTTCTTGATTCAACTAGAGCTGGTGTAAAGATGTGGAGTTTCGACGAGGCAGGTAGAGATCTACAGCTTCCTGAAAACGCTCATTACATCGCTAAGATTAGAATTTAATCTAGATCAATTGACTGCTAATATATGAACAAGACCTAGGATTTGGAATCACATAGTTCCAGCTCCTAGGTCTTTTGTTTTGAGTTGTTTTCCTAAGCGAGTGCTATATCGCCTTTCCATCGAGCAAAGCTTCTATAAGTTCATCGCTCTCATTATATACGAGCTTAAGTGAAAAGAAATCATCTCGCTCCCTTAGGAGTCTGAGAAATATCTTATCTCCTTCCCACAGCTCGAGGTCTAGCAGCTTATCCTTTGGCACCCACTCGAGGACGCCTTCATCACAAGGAATCAGCTCCCCTTTAAAACCAGTCGCCGTAAAGAGATGCATGTACTCGATCATCTCTTTTTCACCGCTTCCGTAGATAAAGGTAACTATGCCTCGAAACTTGTAGTCTGTAAGCGTGCATCCCGTCTCTTCACGTACTTCACGAAGTAGGCAGTCGTCGGGACTCTCTCTATCTTCGAAATGACCTCCGACACCAATCCATTTATTATGGTTTATATCATTTGCCTTGATGATGCGATGTAGCATAAGATACTTATCATCATTTTCAATATAACACAGCGTGCTAAGTCTAGCTTTGTTCATTAAGATGCCTCCACTTCGTCAAATTGCGAGTTATACAGATCAGCATATGCTCCGCTTTCTAGGAGAAGTTCATCATGCGTTCCTTGCTCTATTATATCACCGTGGTCCATCACGAGTATGAGGTCAGCATTTCTGATGGTCGATAATCGGTGTGCTATGACAAAAGTTGTACGTCCCTTCATAAGCTGATCCATGGCTTCCTGAATCCTAACCTCTGTTCTTGTATCAACCGAAGATGTGGCCTCATCAAGAATCAAAATCTTGCGATCTGCAAGTATCGCTCTCGCGATGGTTAGAAGCTGCTTCTGTCCTTCTGATATGTTGGTTGCATCTTCGTTTAAAACCATATTGTATCCGCCAGGGAGAGTCTTGATGAATCGGTCCGCCCTTGCCGCCTTAGCAGCAGCTATAACCTCTTCATCGCTCGCATCCTGATTCCCATATCTGATATTCTCCATAATAGTATCTGAGTACAGCCATGTGTCCTGAAGAACCATTGCGATATTATTCCTCAGACCATGACGGCTCATCGTACGAATATCATTACCGTCAATTTTTATCGACCCACCATTTACATCGTAGAAGCGCATCAACAGCTTCACTATTGTGGTTTTACCCGCACCTGTCGGTCCGACGATAGCGATTTTCTGTCCCGGCTTAACGCTCGCACTAAAGTCATTTATGATAATCTGATCTGGATTGTAACCGAATTTCACATGATCAAATTCTACAAACCCTTCAACATCAAGCGTACTAATGGCATCATCGGTATCCCTAGTCTCCTCCTCTGCTAGAAACTCAAATACACGCTCCCCTGCTGCTCCCATCGACTGCACCTGATTCATAACCTGAGCAGCCTGCGAAAGTGGCTGCGTAAGACTACGAACATATTGTATAAATGCCTGTATATCTCCGATTTCAATCACATTTTTAATTGCCAGCATGGCTCCTGAAATAGCCACCCCCGCATATCCGAGATTTCCTACGAACATCATCACGGGCTGCATTATGCCTGATATAAACTGTGATTTCCAAGCCGACTCATAGAGAATCTCATTGGTCTCATTAAATGTCTTCTCTATAGTTTCCTCTTTATTGAACGCTTTTATCACGAGCTGCCCTGCAAAATTTTCTTCTATCTGTCCGTTTATATTGCCGAGGTACTCCTGCTGAGCTTTGAAGTGTTTCTGCGACATCTTGATTATTAAGCCGAGCAGAAAAATAGACACTGGAATCGTGACAAATGATATCAATGTCATGAGCGGTGATATGGTCATCATCATTACTAGCACACCTATAACAGTTGCCACGGAGGTAATAATCGTAGTTACACTCTGGTTTAGCCCCGTCCCCAAAGTGTCTACATCGTTCGTAATCCTCGACAGCACATCACCGTACTGGTGACTCTCAAAATACTTCATCGGCATGCGGTTAATCTTTTCAGATATATCTCGGCGTAAGTTATATACGATTTTCTGGGTGATACCTGTCATTATCCACCCCTGCACAAAGGTCAGCACCGCACTAAGAGCATATAAAGCAGTGGTAAAGGCCAAAATCCTACCGATTGTCGTAAAGTCGATAGTCCCAGTCCCCTTAATCTTATGCATTAGCCCTTCTGCAAGAACTGTAGTCGCCCGTCCCATCACCTTTGGTCCGATTACCTGAAACACTGTACCCGCAATCGCAAACAATATAACTACTACGAATGCATATTTATAATTTCCACTATATCTAACTATCTGCTTCATAGACTTGCTGAAATTTTTTGGCTTCTCAGAAGGTGTTCCGACTCCTGGACCATGCCCCCTCTTAACTGGAGCTGGTTTCTTATTCGTATTTTCTGCCATTATTCCACCTCCAATTCGCTCTTTGAAAGCTGCGATTCAGCTATTTGTCTATAGGTTTCACATGTCCGGAGCAAATCTCTATGTCTACCCTTCCCAACGATTTCTCCTTCATCGAGAACGATAATCTGCTCCGCATCAATAATCGTGCCAACTCGCTGTGCGACTATGATTTTAGTTGCTTCTTTCTCATGCTTTGCAAGAACTCTTCTGAGCTTCGCATCCGTCTTCATATCGAGTGCTGAAAAACTATCATCAAACACTAGAATCTTTGGCTTCTTAGCAATCGCTCTTGCGATGGAAAGTCTCTGCTTCTGTCCACCAGATACATTTGAGCCACCTTGTGCAATTGCACTTTCAAATTTATCTTCCTTTTCCTCGATGAACTCGAGAGCCTGTGCTATCTCCGCAGCTTCACGAACCTCCTCTGGTGTCGCAGATTCATTTCCAAATCTAATATTGGAATCGATGGTACCTGAGAACAGAGTCCCCTTTTGCGGCACTAGCCCGATTTGATCTCTGAGCGACTTCATGCTGATCTCACGTATATCCCTACCGTCTAGGGTAATGCATCCAGCGGTTACGTCAAAGAATCTCGGTATCAGATTAACTATCGTACTCTTGCCTGAACCTGTGCTTCCGATTATCGCAGTAGTTTCACCTGGATTCGCAGTAAAACTTATACCCGATAAAGCGTCCTCATTAGAGCCTTCATATCTGAATGAAACGTTATCAAATTCCAATCGACCTGAACATTCATTAATATCAATTGCATCAGAACTATCGAGCACCGATGATTCAGACATAATCACCTCATCTATCCTATTAGCTGCAACCCCAGCTCTCGGAATTAGTATAGACATAACAGTTAGAATCATAAATGACATTACTATCATCATCGAGTAAGTGAGAAATGCAGTCATGGATCCAACCTGCATATTACCCGCGTTAATTCGGTGTGAGGCGACCCATACAATGGCTATACCAAGCAGGTTCATCAACATCATCAGCATCGGAGGCATGAAGGTCATAACCCTATTGGTAAATAACTGAGTCTTCATAAGATCAAGGCTCGCCTTATCGAAGCGTTTTTCTGCCGATCGCTCCCTTCCGAAGGCACGAATTACCGGGATGCCGGTGAGTATCGATCGTGAAACACTATTTAGAGCATCCACCAGCTCCTGCATGATGCGGAATTTTGGCAAAGCAATAATCATAAGTGTCAATACTATGACCACTACCGTAGCTACACCGAGCGCAATCACGTAGCTCATATGAGCCCCCGTCTCAACAACCTTGACGATTCCCCATATTGCTAAAATGGGCGCATAAAGCACCATACGAAGCATGATTGTCGTTGTCATCTGCACCTGCTGAATATCATTGGTAGCTCTCGTAATCAAAGAAGATGTCTGAAATCTATCCATCTCAGCGCTTGAGAAGCTCATGACTTTTTCAAAGACCTCTCTTCTGAGCGTCATGCCTATCTTAGCTCCGACCTTCGAAGCTATATAGGACGCTAAAATGGCAGCTGAAATCATCAAAAATGTGACGAGCATCATCTTAAAAGCAGTGTGATGCAGATATGTCTTTTGTACGCCATCTATATCTAATCCGGCTTCCTGAGATGCGCTAGTTGCATAAGCTATACCCATAGACCTAAGCGTCTTATCGCCAACGGACGATATAGTCTTATCCATATCACTCCTTGATTTATTAATCTCCGATTCATCCATCTCTCCGCTAGCAATTTGCGACTGAATCAGGGGACGCATGTCAACGTAAGTATGCACTTTACCGCTCTGGTCCTTTGCTTTAAACGACTTGATATCAACCTTCATCATATTAGCAATTTCAGAAATAGACATGTCATCTATGCGCATAGCCATCGCCTTAGTTTCTGGTCTAGCACTTAGCTGCTCCTTTACAGTATTCTTAAACTGCTTAACAGTCATATGACCGAGCTGATAACTAAGAACTATCGGTTTAAGCAATGTTCTATCAAGCTTATTTAGCTTCTTTTCATCCTTAATCACGAGAGCATAATTTTCGCCATCCCTCTTATATGCGGATGACCAAAGCGCCTTCTCGCCATCATTCATGAAAATCTGCGCTTCCCTATACTCGTCTCCCTTAATCTTGCTCGGCATAATATGCTCAATACCTTTATTCTGTATACCAGTATCTATAATCTTCTGCATATAGCTAGGAATCGAAATGTCTCCAAATGCCTGAATCACAAGTACTACGAGAAGCGTCAGAACAGCCATTTTGTATGGCTTTAAATTCCTAATTAATTTTATCATTTGTTTCTTCTCATCTCCCTACTGATGTATATCCTTGATCTTATCTTTGCTTGAATCTACGCCTGTTTGTATCCTTTCGCAGCAATTTAGCTCCTTATTCAATTCTTCCTGAGCAATCTCAGCTAGCTCTGCGATAAGCTCTATAACTTCAGCTACCCTTTCCTCTCCAAATCTCTCGAAGACGGTTTCGAAATATTTATTTATTCTTCTTTTATATTCTCTTATCTTGCTATACCCATCTTCAGTTAGAAACACCAAGGTATTACGCCTATCACTCTTGTCAATTCTCCGCTCTATGATGCCTTTTTCTTCCAGACCTGCTAATACCCTGGATACACCTGGCATCGTCATGCGTACTGCTTTGGCTAAATCAGAGACCTTAACCCCTTTCATCGCCGACAGCTTAATATCGAGATCATCGCTAAACTCACCACATTTTCCAGCTTCACATCTAGATAAAGCGAACACGAGCATGTGTTCGCTCGGGTTAAGCTCTGGGACTAGACTCCAAAACTTAATCTTATGGAAGTTATGCATCTGAAGCAAAAATTTAGATTGATACTCTTTCACTTAAAACTCCTTTTCAGCAAAAAAACGTTTATTAACGGAATTGCACTATACGTTACTAACCTCAAAATTAATCAAATGTTCTTTAAAGCAAATCAATTAACATTGTTAACTATTCTTAATGTTAATTATTATATTCTTATCCTCCACGCTAGTCAATATTTTTTAGTTAATACTGTCCTCTTATTTTCTCATCCTCCGCGCATCACAATGATTACACGTATTTTAATGCATTGATAATCTCTATTTAGAATAATTCTTTATTGATTATCCGTATACATATTTTAAGACTTTACATAAAGAAATATAATTATCAATTGGAATTCATATAAAAGGAGGCTATTTTGCTACTTAACATATCTGGTTTGTTTATAGGATTGCTGTTCGGCTTTCTACTCAAGCGCGGACGATTCTGTCCTACTGGAACGATACGAGATATCTACCTTGAGAAGAAATACTATAATGCAGTCCTCATCTTGGCGATAATCGCAACTGAAGGACTCTTTTATCACATAATGGTTGGAAGCACTGTAATTCCATCACCATACTTCGGTTGCTATTCAATGGTTGCAGTTCCTATAGGTGGATTCATCTTCGGAATCGGAGCGGTGCTCACCAATGGCTGCGTTACGAGCACTCTCGTCAAGGTCGGAGACGGGCGAATCATCGGAATATTATCGCTTATAGTTTTTGCAACGACTGAATACTTTACAAACAAGTGGATTTTTAAGCCCTTTACGCAAAAGGTTATGGGACTACAAGAGGTATACGACATCGATTTGTTCGATATGCCTTTCTCACCGATACTAATATTTGCACCAGTGGTTGTGCTGCTATACATCCTCATGTTTCGTCATTACAGAGCGCACAGACCCAAATACAAGCTGCCGCAAAGCTACACAGGGCTGCGTCACGTCTTCTGCGAAAAGATTTGGAGTCGCGAGGTAACTGTCATACTAATCGGCGTGCTGATGGCTGCTGCATTCTACTTCAGCAACCTCACCGGCAGAAATGGTGGTATCTCAATTTCAGACCCGGTATTATCGTGGTTCAACATGATAACAGGCACTCACTCAGAACCTATCGGATGAGTTGTCTATAACAGAACCGACGGTGTCGGTTGGGATAATTTGGTGATCGTAGGAATAATCATAGGTTCATTCTTAACCGCTTTCACTAGTAAAGAATTTTCGATAGTCAATACGGATAAGAGAATCGTAATAAAAACTGTAATTGGAAGCATGCTCATGGGAATAGGCGCAGTGTGGGCAAAGGGCTGCCTTATCGGAAACGGTTTGGTCGCAACTTCACAGCTTGCGACAAGAGCCTGGCTAGCACTGCTATTCATCGCACTTGGAATCTGGTTTGGTGCATGGTTTATGTACGTACGTGGCTCCAGGAGTGCAAGAGGTTAATCGAGGCTGTTGAGGTTATATAGTTATTCACGCTATATAGTTAATCAGGCTAATAGATATAAAATATTTAATCTATCATCAGGAGGATCGACGATGGAAAATATTAAACTAGATACTAAGGGTATGGACTGTCCGCTGCCACTTATAGAGCTCAAGAAAGCTTTAGGTGACGCTGAAGATGGTCAGATAATAGAAGTTGAGTTCACTTGCCCTGATGCAGTGGTAAATCTGCCCGGTTACTGCGAAGAGCATAACCATGAAGTTCTCGACTTCGACAAGCAGGATAACAAATCGTGGAAGCTCACCGTCAAGAAGTAACATACGGGGAACTAGAAACGAAAGTAAAATTTAAAAAAATGGGAATAGGGAAACAGGATTAATTTATCGATGAACAGAATAAAACAAATGAGTCTCATGCAAAAGGTGCTCGGGCTACTGCTTGTAATAGCCGTTGCTGCACTAATAGTTGCTATGAGCTTAAATATGGGTGGAAGCCCCAAGTCAAGCAAAGATAAGAAGGATAAGACAAAAGGTGATAAGCAAATAGAAGCCTCATCAGACAGCTGTAGCTCTGAATCTGGGGATTCTGCGGCGGTTACATCTGAAACTAGCAAAGGAAGCGACGACAAGAAGGATAAGAAGGATGACAAGAGCAAGAAGGATACTGCAAGTAGCAAAAGTTCTTCCTCTGCATCAGGATCAAGTTCATCTGCATCTCATTCGTCTTCAAACTCGAGCAGTTCTTCGGGATCAGCGTCGCACTCTCAGCCACAGCAGCCTGCTACTAAAAGGACGAGAACTGTGTACATCACTAGAGCAGGTCGCTACTACTCAACTGGTCAGATTGCAGCTGCTAGGCAGGCATGGTTATCTCAAGGCAATACCTGAGATGGCCGTTACAACATCGTAGGTGTTGAACAGGAAGAATATTAGAGATTAATATTATTGCAAAAGAACAGCGAGGGTATAACCCTCGCTGTTTTGACTTTATGAATTGTTGCTTGTTCATCAGAGGAATTAATTGCTCTCACCTTCTTGTAGGTCTTTGTACTCCTCCTCGACTATGACTTTACCCTTCCATACCTTGAGCCCATTAAACTCATACACATTGGTATACCCTTGCTTTACAAGTCGCTTTGCAACCCTCTTACTCAGACCGCCGTAATCGCAGTAAAGCAGGATTTTCTGGTTCTTATCAGGGAGTTCTTTTACTTCACCCTTATCGAAGTCTTCGTACCATACAGGTATAGACTTCGGAATATGGCCCATTCCCCAGGCAACCTTGCCTCGTACATCGATGATTTTAGCGTCATCCTTTTCAGCATTTTCAACGAATTTAGCAGCCTCCTTACCAGAGATATGCGTGTATCCGTCCTTATTCTTCTTGTCATCTGCACCCTTCTTAGTGCAGCCGGCTAGTAGCGCTGTGCTTATAGCCAAAATCATAATAATCGGTAATATCTTTCTTTTCATCTTTTCACCTATTCCCAGTGACCTTCTGAAACAACCACGGTTTCAGTCCATGCAGGTACTTTTACAGTCTTAGTTCCCCAGACTGGATTGTAGTACACATGGTTCCCATCTCAAGGATTTGGTTTATGAGCTTGCCATGCTGAAAGATTTGGGAATGATCTTCCGCATTGGCATACATAGCTAACAATATATCGTTTCTCTTTAGTAGTTTCTGGATGCGTTATAGTCTTAGTAACTGCAGGTACCCAGTGTTTTTTCTTGCCACCATCGCTACTGCTCTGGCTAGTTGTGCTTGTACTCGATGAGCTGCTTTTTGTAGAACTACTGCTAGATAAACTCTTTTGCTTAGACAGCTTTTCGCTAGTCTCATTTTCCTTTTCGATTAGATTTGTCGTCGCACTTGCGTCAAACGACGTACCACTTTTCTCTGCAATTTTCTGACCGATTTCATTGGTTAACAGAGTAAGATCACTGTCACTCTTTACCTTATTGAACTTCCTCTCATATGACTTCAGAATTTTACGTGCTTCTTCAGCTTTGCCCCCATCCATTGCATCAATCTGCTCTTTCAGAAGCCTTTTACAAGCCTTTATCTTATCCTCTCTAGTTGAGATAGACTTAATCTGAGACTTAAAATCCTTTAGTAGTTTTTTTATAGATTTATCATCTTTAGCCTTGTCAATTTCTTTCGAGAATTCCTTCTTAAGGTCTTTGACTATTGGCTGTTCCTCTACCATGTATGATTCTATCTTAATGCCCTTGACTGTTTCAAGCGCTTGTTTTCTTGTCTGTTCAGTGCAGCCTGATAAAATCACTGATAGCGAAACAGCTATTATTATCACCAAAGAAAGCTTTTTTAATATAGATAGCTTATTAATCTCTCTCATATTCCTTTCCAGTATCTTCCCTCTAATTCTCCTTACGTCTCTTAAGTAAGATAGATAGTACGGATATTGACGAAATTAATAGCACAGCATATAGAGCATAATTTCCTGAATCACCAGTCTTTACAACTCTACCTGCTCTTACCTTAGCAGTCTTGCCATATGTAACATCGCTCCTACGAGCTGTAGAGTTAGAAACTCTCGATGCGCTACTATTTGAACTTGCATTATTTACAGCACTATTGTTGCTATGCACTGCTGCAGGCTTAATTGTAAATGTAATCGAAGATGACTTTGTGTCGGCATCGAAGTATGCAGTAAGTGTGTGTCTACCAGCAGATAGTCTGTCCACAAAACTCTTATTAAGTCTAATAACTGTACTTCCCTTAGTGACAGTGTAGTCAGAATCCTCGAGCCTTGCGTTATCAACTTCCACTCCGCTGAAGTTTTCAAAGCTCTTGTCCACTGAAGAGGTAGACTTAAATACAGCCTTTACATCAACGTCATCACCCTTCTCAAATGATAATCCGTCACCTTCAGTTGCTACATACTGAACGCTGCTATCTGATACGTACTGAACCACTATCGGATATACGGACAGGGAATTCATATTGAACTTGATTTTATTACCAGTCTGAGCGAACGATAGTGGCTTTAGCTTGCCATCGCTGTCTATGTATGAAACCTTTCCCACGTTTTTACCAGACTGAACTTCAGTAGTGTAATTAAAGAACTGACCTTCAGCAAGCATGAGACGTGAACGCTCAGTTCTAGCCATATTGATAGAGTGAATATCTATTACGTCAAAATCTCCCTTTAGACCTTTTGCAACAGCCTTATCGAGAAGCTTTTCATTCATAGTGTATCTTACGCTATCGTTATACTGTTCGAACCATCTTGGTAAAATTCTGCTGTTGAAGTTTAGTCCTTCTACTTTAGTCTTTCCACTTACGCTTGTTAGTGCATCAAGATACTTCTTCTCAATCTGACCATCTTTGTCAAAAAGCATGATAGTATCCTTGTTTGTGCAGCTGAGATGGTTATACGCAAGCTTGTCAGCACCACGCTCTGAGTGGTCTTTAACAGTTAGCGGATACGTATACATGCCGAGCTGCTCACTCTCAACACTTACTGTGTATACATCGTCTTCCATGAGTTCAACTTCAACTGTGCTGTCCTTGATTGGAACTCTAATTGTCTCGAACGGGCTTGTCAGAACTAGGGTTGAATTAGTTCCCTCCCAGTCAAAACTATCGTCACTCGGTAGATAGTTTCTGCCAACTTTCTCCATATAGAAGAGCTGTAGATCAATCTTTACGCGATTTGCCTTTGTAGCATCAGTAATCGGTGTAGCCCTCTTCTCTAGGACGAATGATGTGATTTTTTCATCTTGTCCTGGATGGCTCGTTGTAATTGGAGTTCTGTCATTATATACGACACTTCCAGTTTCCTTGATAATTATGTATGCGTTATTTTTGAAGTTATACTCTTTGTCCTGTGCAAAAATGATGTAATGATGCTCCTTGATTAATTCAACATCTGGAAGCACACCGTTAGATGAAGTAACTTCCTTTTCAAATCTCTGAAGTGTTGCATTCCAAACCTTGAACTTAATTGGTTTAGTTAGCGCTTTACCTGTTGCCTTGTCAATTACAGGCATGTTCCTAAGTGTTGCCTTCTCAGTCTTATATAGAAGTGCAAAATCCGACTCCTTATAAGGACCAGTCTTGGAAGGCTCTGCTGCACGGAATCCTGATCCGTGTCTTGGGTTAACTGGCTGTGATACGCTACTTGTAGCCGGTGTAGCATCACCCTTTTCAGCTTTCGCCTCGGTTGAAACACTTGCAGTTTCTGTTTTTTCAGTAACTGTAGAATCATCTGCAAAGGCAAACAATGGTGCTGTCGATAGTATCATCGATAGCGCTAGGACCTTTACTAGACTTCTTGATCTCTTGCTCTTGAACTTCATAGTTCCTCCTTTTATATTTTATATTTTGGGGAATAACATTCCTTATTATTCTAGCTAGTCTATCAAAATTCTAACAATTGCTTATATCTATACTTCTGCCATTTGTATAGATAATCCTTATAATGAATTATATGTAAATTAGTGCACTAAAAACCCTGCAAGCATGAATTCCATCACTCGCAGGGATTTCTCATAAGCAACATTATCTTCCCTTATTACTTTTATTCCTCGCCCAGCGCAGCCTTAATCTCATCCAGATTGCTCACGAAGACAACCTTGCTTAGGTCTTCAGCTGGCAGGAAGTCGGCAGCTACCATCTCCTCAATCAGCTTTCTTAGAGGCTCATAAAAACCTTCGATATTGTATAGAATGCAAGGCTTCTCAGTTCTGTTTAGTCTTCTTAGCGAGATTATCTCTGAAATCTCTTCGAGTGTGCCAGGCCCACCTGGGAGTGCGATAAAAGCATCACCAAGATTGATCATACGAGTCTTGCGCTCTGGCATAGACTTTACGATCTCAAGTGTGTAGAGGCCCTCGTGTCCCTTCTCCTGGTCGAGCAGAAACTCTGGGATGATACCATAGACCTTGGCGCCGCCTTCTAGAACTGTATTTGCAACGGTTCCCATGAGTCCTACATTTCCGCCGCCGTACACGAGGCTATGTCCACTTTCTACAATCCAGTTTCCGAGCTCAATTGCTTTATACTTAAACACGGACTTCTCACCGAATCGAGATCCGCAGTAAACTGTAATATTCATATCCTTATTCTCCTTTTCCATATCGTAACATTTTAGTATCGTTGACCTCTCCGGTCAATATATCGCATTCATCAATATTTTTGATAGTGCACAATTTAAATTAAGATTTTTATAATGATTAATTTCGTCACTTAGATGTTATACTAAACCCATATCGTAAGATTATAATACATTATGTTTCGTTTAATCACGATAAATAAGGAATATTGGGGAATATTATGAAGAGAAAACTACAAATTAAGAGATTTGCATTGCTTACGGCAGTTATGATTGTGCTAGCAATATCATTCACGGGCTGCGGCAAGGACGGTTCAAATTCAGATTCAAAAGGCAGTAACGGCCCAAAGGCTAGCCTTAAGAACTTCGAAACAACTACACTTGACGGTGAAAAATTCACACAGCATAACCTGAAGGATTACGACCTCACCGTGGTTAACGTATGGTCGACGACTTGTGGCTACTGCATCGATGAGATGCCTGCACTTGAGAAGCTCAAGAACCAGCTTCCTTCCAACGTACAGTTTGTATCTATTTGTCTTGATGGAGAAGCCTCACCAGACACTGCAAAGGAGATTCTCTCTAAGCAGGGATTGACGGCAAAGACGCTCGTTCCAAGCGACTCTTTGAACGAAGGACTCCTTCAGTACGTAAGTGGCACTCCTACCACCGTGTTCTTTGATAAGAACGGAAAGCAAATTGGCGATCCAAAGGTTGGAGCTTTCTCAACACATGATACTGATGCGATTACTGAACTCTACATGAAGGAAGTAAATTCGCATCTTAAGAAATTATCATAGGTAGGGATTGTCAGGAATAGTTTATGTCTAAAAAGTATAAAAGGCTGATACCGGCTGCGCTCATCGCGGCTGGTATCGTTATGTTAATAATAGGTATCAGTAGAGGTGAGATGATGACGGTCTTCAGCAAGGCTGCCACCGTCTGTCTCGAGTGCATAGGAATCGGATAGGAGGCGCCATGAAGACTAACAACACGAGGCGTCATTTAGTTCAGCTCCTAGCGACGTTCATGACCAATCCGCATGTCTCGAATTTTACCGACGGCACCATACACAAAGGAAAGAGTAAGAGTTTTTGCTCACCTGGTCTAAACTGTTATTCTTGCCCGGCAGCCGGCGCAGCGTGCCCTATCGGAGCACTGCAGTCGGTCGAAAACGGTAACAAATACCACGTTTCATACTACGTGATGGGGTTTTTGCTTATTACTGGAGCATTTCTCGGTAGGTTCGTATGCGGATTTCTGTGCCCGTTTGGATTCTTTCAGGACTTGCTCTACAAGATTAGAGTTAAGAAGCGAAGGATACCTACGAAGTTAGATAGAGCGCTCAGATATCTCAAATACGTTATACTTGCGGTATTCGTATTTGCACTTCCGATCGCAATATCGAATGAGTTTGGGATTGGAGAGCCTTTCTTCTGCAAGTACATCTGTCCTGCTGGCACTATCGAAGCCGGTATCCCGCTTCTCATTAAGAACGAATCCCTCCGAGCTATGATGGGCATCTTGTTCGACTGGAAGATGATTCTCCTGATTATCACGGTCATACTTTCGACGATGATCTACAGACCTTTCTGTAAATACATATGCCCTCTAGGCGCGATATATTCGCTTTTCAACCGCTTTAGCGTGCTTCAGATGGAAGTAGATAGAGGTACATGCATTAACTGCATGAGATGCGAAATCCACTGCGATATGCAGGTCAAGGTTCTGCATAATATCAACAGCGTTGAATGCATTCGCTGCGGCAAGTGCAGGAGCATATGCCCTACAAATGCCATCAACTGGACGGTAGGCGGAAAAGTAATTCTAAAATCAAACGAGAATAGCAGGCAAAGAGCATAGCTCTGCCTGCTATTTTGCAAGCATCTGTTCAATCACGTTTTTCATTTTTTATCGTCCTTCTCTTAACCAGCCTATACAAAAGACTCACATTCGTTGAATGATATGCTTCTGAAATTTCACGAAGATCATTCTCATCCAACTTTAATACTTCAACCATATCAATTCTAAGATCATCAACAAGTACGGTCTCTAGTTCTTTTTGATTAGAAATAGGTTTCATTGAATAAAGCTTATCGCTCAAAGCCTTTTCTTTCGTTGCAATTTGGAATGAGTAATCACCTTCATTCTTAATAATTATTCCTATTGGATATGCTTTAACTGGCACATCTCTGTATATAAAGTTGCCAAATTCAGTTTCATATATGCGCTTTTTCTTTTTATTATATGTTGCACATGTCACTGTATAAACAATTTCTGGAATCATTCCGTAATACGAAAGAGCAAAATCAAACGACAAATAGGATGGACCATAGATACTTCCAGCCAAAAGATACCCTGCCGTATTAGGATCTGTTTCGTAAAGCCCCCTGATAACAGGCGTGTACACGCCTTCCTTAACTAATCTTCCAAGTTTTGTCTTAGGGTTTCTGTATTCATGTAACTCATGCATAATCATATTGTATGTTTTTATCATATCTACACCTCATAGTATCATAATATGATACTATGAGGTGAAATACAAGTATTATATCCTTAGATTATGCCCTTCGAAATCAACACCCTCATGGCGAAGCAGATAAACCTTCTTATCCATTCCTCCCGCATAGCCCGTGAGTTTTCCGCCCTTCCCAACCACTCGGTGACAAGGCACTATGATTGAAAACTCATTGCTACCGACTGCTCCTCCAACAGCCTGCGCTGACATGCGGTCTTTACCGATTCTCATAGCCACTTCATTTGCAATTTCACCATAGGTGCTAAGCTCGCCATACGGAATCTCCAGCATTATCTTCGAGACGTTCTTTCTGAATTCTGACCCTTGCAGCTTTAGCTTCGGAGTAAAGCTTGGAACAGTTCCTGCAAAGTATTCGTCAAGCCAGCGCACTGCATCGCTTATATGTTTATTATCATCTAAATTCTCGATTGCTTCGATATCTAAAAAAGCCTCTGCTATCCGCTCTTCATCGAACCAGATACCGAGAAGGCTCTCTTCATCTGCGCAAAGCTTAATAACACCCATCGGCGAGTCGTAATAATACATGTACATAGCAGCACTCCTTTAATTATATGGATTTATCAGCTTTGGACTGCTTCCGATATTATCCCTAATAACTTTGACGTCCTCTGGCGAAAGCGGTATATCGTAGCTCACAGCGATGACCAGCCAAGTGTAGCAGTAGTCATCAACATTAGTCTCTGGCAGCCACTCGCTCGGCCCCTTGTCTGACTTATCGCGATTTACCGCCCCATCTACGTCTACACCAACTCGAACGTCTGTCGCGTACTGATGCTTCTTGGAATGGCTCCATTTGGCGCCCCCATGCTTATTCACATAGTTAAGCGGGATGATATGGTCAAAATTGCTGTCATCAAGAGAGAGTTCATCGCCCGTATATGGGTCTATATAATCGCCATCCTTGTAGTGCTTACTCGTCACAAAGGCGAACTTTCTCAGCGAATACTTTCTGCCTTTATACTCGATTTTCTTGTATGGCTCTGTATAGGAGTCACGGTCATAATCTGCGTACTCATCTGGCGAAGCAACCTTCACTTCATCGAGTAGCTGCTCTACACTCTTTTCCTTTAGGGGCTTTACCTTGCTACCTGAGCTACCTGAGCCTCCTATATCTATTCCCATCTGATTAAGGACGAAAACAGCTGCAGCAATCACTAATGTCGCAACCATTTTCTCCATCTTCTTATTCACTCTACCGTATCCCCTATATCCTTGTCCCGAGTATCTCTGTCTAGCCATATCTCCTAAGCCCTTTTCATGTATCTATTATGATGTAAGACGCTGATGCTCCCAGTGTTAACACTGTGCTGCTATCGATTGCAGTGCCGTTATCAAGATCATTTAGCTGCATAATCTTATTAACTTCTTTTTCTTAAATTCAATATGCTTATGATACCATAGTCTGCAAGGCATTGGGCATCCTACGGCGCATGAATTTGCCCAATAAACATTTGATTTATAACTATTACCTGATATAAAATATTAAAGATAAACTGAAAATTTACGATTTATGAAACGAGGAAATTAAATGGGCGAAAGCAAACTAAAGTACGGACTAAGAGTGCTAAAGAACGCGAGCTTCAAGAAGTTCACGGACTGTGTCAACGAAGCACACAGAATATCCGGTAAGAGCAAGCTTGCATGCGCAATGGACATTGTACACTGCATGAGAAAATTCGATGCTGGTTACTATGATTATGTAATCTTCCAGTTCTGGGACAAAACCGATGCAGAGAGAGACACTTATCTCACAAGATTCAGAAGCAAGAAGCTTGTATCTCAGATGAATGACCCTGCTTACGCACATTTCTTTGATAACAAGGATGAATTCAATGAGAAATTCAAGGATTACATCGGTCGTGACTTCATCGAACTAGAGACTGCTACTAAGGACGAGATCGAGGCGTACTTCAATAGAAAAGACAAGGTTTTCTGCAAGATGAAGGATCTCGAATGCGGTATAGGCTGCGAGAGACTAGTGACTTCTGACTTCGAAAATTTCGACGCATTCTATTCATATATCAAGGAAAAAGGATTTGGTACTCTCGAGGGTGTTATCGAGAACCATCCTGATCTCGACAAGGTATATTCCGGCAGTGCCAACACGATGCGTATGATCACGATTATCGGTGATGACGGCAAACCATATCTTATCTACGCAGTACAGAAGTTCGGTATCAACGGCAGAGTTGTAGATAACTACGGAGTTCATGGACCAGTTGACCTAGAGACCGGTGAATTCCTATTCCCTGCACACTCTGGCGATACTAAGGCCGAGGGTCTATACACTGAGCATCCTAACACACATGAGAAGCTAGTAGGTTTTAAGACACCTCTTTTCAAAGAGGCCAAGGAGATGATTCTAAAGGCAGCTATGGAGGTTCCACAGATCAGATACGTCGGCTGGGACGTCGCAGTTACTCCTACTGGACCTGCTATAATCGAGGGCAACGTGTACTGCGCTCACGATTTCTGGCAGCTACCAGGGCAGACTCCTGGCAATGTAGGCATCATGCCTACGCTTAAGGAACTTGTGCCTAGCTACAAGTATTAATAATATGAAACATCACAGGGGCTGGTCTCAAATGAGACCAGCCCCTGCTTGCTACTTTATTTTATGTATAGAATATGAAAGCTATCGAGTTTATGCTGTAGCCGCCTTGAGCTTTCTGCTCTTTAGCGCTGCCTTTCTAAGTCTAAGTACTACGTAACTGCCGTAAATCAAGGTGTAAATGATTATTCCGGTTATGTGAGACTTTACATCCGCTGAGTACAGCACCATGATGTGTACATAGATTCCGATAAAGAACGGATATGCCATGCGCTGAATCTTTTTCCAAGTCTTACCACTCATCTTGCGGCGAACCACCTTAAACGAGGTGATAAAGAGAGGAATAAGCATAGCTAGTAGGCACAGAGTGATTGACGATGCTATGAGCTCTCTAGTAGGCATAGCCTTTGGATTTGTAAATAGCATCGGGAAGTACTTAACTCCGAACACCACGTTATGGCTTAAAGTCAGCAAGCTTCCTATTATGGATATCTCTCCGCGCACGCTCATCAGCTTACGGGACAGTTTGTTGTGCTTAGTGATGACACCTAGATACATTACCACCATAAAGGTAGCTGTCGTAAAGATGCCTCTACTGAACATGTTCATAAAGTATACGTTGAACCACTCTGGGAATTTCTGGTCATAGCCGAGGTTGAAGTACATTACAACTGCTCCGCACCATACGTATATGCCCAGATAAAAAGCCCCTGGGTGCTTCTTAATTGCATCTGCTGTCAGAATATAGAATATGACAGTCACTGCGATTCCAAATATTAAGTTCACGATACCGTCCTTTCCGTCTCAGCCGCAGCAGAGTTTTCTGCGGTTCCCCTGTGCTCTGCTGGCTTCTGAGCGTCTTCTTTCTTATAAACCTTACCACTCTCTGGGTGACTTGCACTTGCTGCACCTGAACTTGCTCTTGTGTTTGAGCTAGCGATCGCTGATGTAGCAGCACTTCTTGTATTAGCTGCACTGCTTGCAACAGCTGCAGTTGTAGCATTCTCTACTGGATTCTTGACATTAACCATTACTGGCGTCTTAGTCTTCTTATCTATTCCATCTACCGAGAACTCTAGTACTGCTCTTGTATATCCTTTCTTGGATAGATCTGGCTTCTGTACGAGAGTTACCTTAACCGAACCGTCAGCAGGAATGTTGCTAAACTTAGCCTTGTAATCCTCGAGTGTTGGCTCCTTGCCATCCACTTCTATTGGCTGTGTATTCACTCTCTGAGGTGTAAATGCTACTCCGCCATCCTCATCGTCATCCGCGATTCCGTCGTGATCTTTGTCTCTATAAATCCAGTATTTGTACTTTCTAACTAGCAGTTTACCGTTCTTCTTGGCTTTGAACTTCAGGGTTACTGTCTTGAACATCCCCCCGTCACCGTCCCAGTTATTATCGTCCACGACTGGTGTTCCAGTGATAGTTGTACCGTCGAAGCTGAGCCCCTTAGGAAGTCCTTCGATGGTTGCCTGCATCTCTGCATCCTTATCCAGACTCTTAACAGTCGCAGGCTTAATAGGCATACGCTCAGTCCACTTTGGTCTGCCTGGTTCATCGAGTTCTGTCTCGATTACCTTGCTGTCTACTTCTACTTCAGGTAGATTCTCATCTGGATCTGTTGTTCCTGGATTGTCATTATTTCCACCATTATTCTCAACAAGCTGCTTGTCAGCCTCTGTGCCAGAAAGCTGGAATGTCACGAACAGCGCAGATGGAGCATTAGGGTTTTCGTCATTTACTAATGTGTACTTAACCTTTCTATTTACAGGCTTCTTGTCTGTTGTGTACTCGTAACGGTGTCCTTTCTTGGAAACCAGACGAACCTTAACATTTTCAAACTCGAACGATGTCGGTGCATCGATAACCTGCTGGTCATCTATCTTGCGGTCATCTACCGAATCCATATCAACCTTGCTCACCTTATACCACTTCGAACCGTCCTTGCTGTACTCAAGTCCTACGATGTAGTCTCTGCTGTAACGTCCAACTAGGATTCTGAAGCTGTCATATGATAGTGATTCCTTGTGAACTACTCTAGCCTTGATAACCTTTTTGTCACCATAAGCCTTGAGATCACTACCGTTTTCGATTGCATTTCCGTCCTCGTCAGTGATGCTGAGTCCGTTTGCTGCAAAATCATCCCACGAAGCTTCTGATACTGTTCCGTCTTTCTTTACGACCTTCACCTTTAGTTCAGAGAAGTCAACCTTGCTACCAGTGTTAACCTCTACTGTCTTGGTTTTAGGCGATACGATTGCAATTTCCTTTACATCAGAGTTAGTTTTATAATCACTAGCCGACTTATGCGTAGCTTCCTTTGTCGCAGCCGAAATTCCACTTGCACTTATCGTAGCTCCGCTCACGCTATCAAACATCTTCTTGCCCTCATAGCGGTCGCTCATATACGCCTTTACAGTACGTGACATGAGAGCTATATCAGATACAGTGTTATTTCCTGATAGACCGCTCAGCATATCGACATACTTATCGCCAAGGAGCTCCTTGACCTTAGTCTTAGGATTACTGTTTTTCCTTATCGCTTCGAAATACTCACGATATAATCCCATCTTAGCGATGTTCCAGCGACCTTCCTTGCCCTGTAGGAAAGGTAGTACGTTCTCTGCCCAGCTTCTAAATGGTCCCATGTCATCGCGATAATCCTCGCCTATTCCAACTCTGAGGCTAGATATCTCGCCATCCTTAACTGTAACATAAGTCTTTATACCACCTGGATTAAGGTATCCAATACCTATTCCTGTGTACTCACCATCCTTGAGCTTATCTCCTGGATAGTGCTTACGTAGTGCTGCATCAACATATGCTGGTTCTCCAGTCTCAGGGTTAACTGCTGGAGTTGTGTTATCTGTGCTTGGCTTAGTGTCTTCGCTTGGCTTGCTCGGATTGCTTGGATTGTTACTAGCATTAGTTACGTTAGACTTGCCAGCACCTGCAAGTGCATTTCTCACCGCATCGATGATTCCACGGCTGGAATATGTAGCTCCAGAGACTGTGTCTACACTCTTGCCTGGACGTCCTAGCAGTCTACCGATAACAGCCTTTGCACGATTAAAGAATGGTGCATCGTCACTGTGTGAAAGTATCTCGACATTGGTAATATTACCACCAGAAACAGTTACACGAACTCTAATTGGTCCGTTGAAGCCCTGACCTGATCCAATATAAACACCATCTTTTAGGTTAGCACTTCCGATTGCAAAAGATCCTGCTACATTACCTTTTCTTCCCTTAGCGGATTTAGCGTCTTTCTTGACTGGCGTTACCTTAGCCTGCTGCTTCGATCCAGCCTTGCGCAGGGCATCAGCAACCGCCTTCTTGATTGCATTTGAAGAGATAGTCGCTCCTGAAACAGAGTCAACGTTCACATTACCACTGCTCAGAATCTTGCCTATTACAGCTTTCGCCCTGTTAAAATACTCTGGTGTTTCTGTCTGAGATATAACCTTGATATCTGTCAGCTTTCCACCCTTGACGGTGATGCGAACAGTAAGGGGACCACCGTAACCGGTTGCAGTACCTTCGTATTCTCCATCTTTAAGACCGTCTGTGGAAACCTCTGAACCAATTGCCTGAGCTTCCTTGGCAGCCTTTTCTTTAGCAGCGTTGTTCTTCTCGACGACCGTAACAGCCGAATAAGCCATAGCGGCGGTAACAGCCACGGCTACGACAAAGGACAGCACTCCCTTGAAACCAGTTGTCTTCATCTTTCCTCCTATAAATGAGTGTGAAAATTTTGAATAAGTTAGATATATTTTACAAAAGTTAGTTATATTGAACTAATATATATTGTATTTTAATTCAAATAACATAAATGCGCAATATATTTTTAACCAATAATTTTACTTGTTTCGATTATTTTTTTAGATGGATAGCACAATTTAAAAGAGTGAGCCCTGGCTCACTCTTTTAAAAGTGTGCGTATAAAAAAGATAGGAATATATCTTGATTATAGCTAATTAAACTATATATCTTTGTTGATAAAATATCCGTACTGAACTACTCTATCGAAGGCTATCTTCTGCCATTCTTCCTTGATTGAATCTCTATCTGTAAGGAAGAAACCTGGTTCCATAAAGCGAATAATTATAAATTCAGAGTTCTTTTGATCCCAGTTGTTACCTCTGCTGAAATCTATTCCTTTACCTGTATTCTTTGTAACTATCGCCTCTAGGAGTGGAGCAGTTACGGAATTAATCGGAACAACCATATCCGCCTTGTCGAACAATCCCTTTTTGGTCTCACTAGTGTGTATACCGAAGCTACCAACTGCACTAACCGCACATACCACTCGCTTAATATCATTGATATCAACCTCATGCTTAGTACCGATAATCTTGTTACCGCGGAGCTTTATCTGTTTCTCCTTGAGAGTCGTGCCAAGTGTGAGATCTAGCTCACCGATATTGTTTGGAAAGTCCTTAGTGAGTTTGTGAGCAGCAAATGCTGTGAGCAATGTCTTAGTCTCCTTGATATTATGATTCTCATAGCCATAATCCTCATCCAAGGTTATGTCTATCATCTTCTGCTTAGGATCTACACTAACCAGGTTAATACTGTAGCTACCATTGGAGGTGAAGTAGTTCGTCGTGATAATAGTCAGTATATCGTCGAAACTAACGTTAAGCACACCCTTCTTCTTGTGCGTATAGGTGAAGCCGTCATTACGAACCTCTAATGTGTACTTAGGCTTTTCGAAAGTCACAATATCGGTATCAAAGATGCTAATCATAAGGGTCTCCTCACTTATTCTCATCTCACTACCATGCTTGCAGGTGCGAGAAGTTTACTGCGTGATAAGTTTTATAGTTCTCATGTAGGTAGTATAACCTTATTTTTATACTTTGTCTGCATGTTTTCGGAAATAGTGAATATTAAATCAAAACTTGTGCAAAATTTTCCGTTATTAGGTGTTTTTGTGCCTTGGCTATTCATAATCTACAATATCCATTAAGGTTTTTGTTCTTTCTTGCATGTTAATCATCGCAATAGATGCCAGAACGAGCATTATTCCTATGACTCTCCACGAACCAAGCGACTCTCCGAATATGAAGGTCCCAAACAGAGTCGCTGCTATATTTTCCACAGATGAAAGTATAGGCGCATACGAGACATGCTTTAGTTTAGTGATGCTGAAACTGTACAAAAAGTATGGAAGCGCAACTGAGGTCGCACCATTGATAATACTGATTATTGCTAACTTCTCATCCGCATGAAACTCACCAATGCCTACAATTGTGCCATATCCTACAAGAGTAATAAAACCAAATACCATCGTATAATACGTCATTGCCATTGGGTCTTCCGACTGCCCACCCAGTCTACTCGTAATCGCAAGGCTAGCAAAGCAAAGACCGCTAATTAAACCCATTATTATCCCTGATAACGATAACTTGCTAAGTTCAAAAACCCCTCCTGTAGCCGTAAATGTAACACCTGTGATAGTTACACACATAGCGAAGACTTTTTTCATGGTAGGCGTTTCTTTGAAGAAGAAGTACGATATGATTGCCACGATTATCGGAGATGTGTAGATTAGGACAACTGAACTTGCCATTCCCAGCTTACCAATCGCTGTAAAATACGCCACATTGAACACCGCTTGGGTGATGACTCCTTGTATACATGCTATAATAAATCCGCGCTTACTGAGTACAAAGCTCTTTCTGCCCTTCTTAATCATAAATGGTGTGATGACGATCATCGCACAAAATACTCGCAAGATTGACATCGTCACTGGCGGAATGCCATATGAACTATATATATGTGAGTATATTCCAGTTGTTCCCCATAGAATCCCGGATATAATTATGAAAATCGCTCTGTTCTTAATCATATAATCTTATTCCCTATAATCTCTCATACTTTTTAATTATCAAGTTTCACTGACTTATCGCGTAGCATTCTATCATATTTAGCAGATATTTTAATATGATTTCATATAAGTAAGATATGAAAAAGAGATGTGTATAATTTATGACACATCACAATCACTATTTACCGTGAATAATAACCCCTTACGGACTTTCTTGACCTATTTTTGAGAAGGTAAGCAATGCAGATACTATAATCATAATTGCTGCTCTTAATCGCCTCCTCATAGGATAAGTGCAAATGAAAAATATCCCCGCTCACGCGGGTAGTACGTGTATCGATATCAAACCCTTGCTTGAACTGCAAAAATATCCCCGCTCACGCGGGTAGTACCCTTCTCTCATCATCATTGTTAGCGTAGGTTAGGGATCACCCCCGCTCACGCGGGTAGTACCTCGACCATGTACGACCAATCGAAATTGGCATAGGATCACCCCCGCTCACGCGGGTAGTACTTTGAGCATCCGACACAAGGAGACAACCGAGCGGGATCACCCCCGCTCACGCGGGTAGTACCGTCTGTATAATTGACACGGACCTTGTATTTAGGGATCACCCCCGCTCACGCGGGTAGTACTTTTGCTGAAACAACGAATGTAGGTGTTTGTAGGGATCACCCCCGCTCACGCGGGTAGTACCTTCTTCGCATCTTTTGGCCAGAGACATCATCAGGATCACCCCCGCTCACGCGGGTAGTACGAGCAAATTATATGTGTATCCAGAGAAGAGCAGGGATCACCCCCGCTCACGCGGGTAGTACTAGCCCAGCTGCAAAATCTAGTGGCGGTCTATTGGGATCACCCCCGCTCACGCGGGTAGTACCAAGCTCGTATGCTGCTGCCAAAAATGCATTTAGGATCACCCCCGCTCACGCGGGTAGTACTTTATATTTGTCTCATTTGAATTAAGAAGCGCAGGATCACCCCCGCTCACGCGGGTAGTACACAAGGCAGGACAACAGTTACTAGACTCATTCGGGATCACCCCCGCTCACGCGGGTAGTACACAAGGCAGGACAACAGTTACTAGACTCATTCGGGATCACCCCCGCTCACGCGGGTAGTACACAAGGCAGGACAACAGTTACTAGACT
>ERZ773035.247-NODE-247-length-45665-cov-6.791493_pt1 | contig 45665 bp, 50 predicted proteins | sample MGYA00511487_ERZ773035 | MGnify/ENA primary metagenome ERZ773035 (study PRJEB29015, sample SAMEA2737985) | human oral metagenome | biome: human oral; feature: human-associated habitat; material: dental | place: China | collected 2024 ... | reverse complement strand
ACGAGAACAGCTACACGAGCCAGATGGTTCGCACGATCAAGTACTTTGCTGAACTCGGCTGATAAGTAAACATTGTTTTCTTGGGTGGGCAGAGGTCTTTTCTGCACCCCCTCAGCATACGATCTTTCGAGGTCCGGCCGATGTTTGGGCCGGACCTCGTTTCTTTTAGGGAGCACTGATCCATTCAGCGATTCCTTTATGGAGGAGACAGCATGAACAAAAAGACAATCAAGGATATCGACGTCAAGGGGAAGAAAGTATTTGTCCGCGTGGACTACAACGTCCCGTTCGATGCCGAGATGAACATCACGAATGATACGCGCATGGTGCGTACGCTGCCGACGCTGAACTATCTCCTCGACGGCGGTGCGGCACTCATCATCGCCTGCCACATCGGCCGCCCAACCGAGGCACGCGAGGAGAAGTTCAGCACGAAGCATCTCGTGAAGCATCTCGCGGAGCTCCTCGGCCGCGAGGTCAAGTGGGCATCTGACTGCGTCGGCCCCGAGGCGGAAAAGCTCGCGGCGGCACTGAAGCCGGGGGAGGTGCTGCTTCTCGAGAACCTGCGCTATCACAAGGAAGAGAAGAAGAACGACCCTGCCTTCGCAAAGCAGCTCGCGTCACTCGCCGATGTCGCTGTGGACGATGCGTTCGGTGTCGCGCATCGTGCGCATGCATCGAATGCGGGCGTGCCGAAGTACATTGAAACCGTTGCAGGCTTTCTGATGGAGAAGGAGATCAACTACATCGGCAAGACGCTTGAGACGCCGCAGCGTCCGTTCGTTGCGATCATCGGCGGGGCGAAGGTCTCCGACAAGATCGGCGTCATCAGCAATATGATCGAGAAGGTCGACACGATCATTATCGGCGGCGGCATGGCACACACCTTTGATGCGGCGAAGGGGCTGCCGATCGGCGACTCCCTCTGCGAGCCGGATAAGATGGATCTCGCACGTGACCTCCTCAAGAAGGCGGAGGCAAAGGGGGTCAAGGTTGTCCTTCCGCTCGACGTTGCCGCCGCGAATATGTTCCCGCTCGCCGACGAGGCAAAGTGGAAGGCCGAGGGCAAGGTCAAGATCGTCGACGTCGACCAGGTTGAAAATGGCTGGCAGGCGCTCGACAGCGGCCCGAAGACCTCCGAAGAGTACGTCAATGCGCTGAAGGGCGCAAAGACGATCATCTGGAACGGACCGATGGGCGTCTTTGAGTGCGACGAGTTTGCAAAGGGCACACTGGCAGTGGCAAAGGCGGTTGCGGATGCGACCGAGGCCGGTGCGACGAGCATCGTCGGCGGCGGCGACTCCATCGCGGCGCTCAAGAAGACGGGGCTGACGGACAAGATCTCCCACGTCTCGACGGGCGGCGGCGCGACGCTTGAGTTCCTTGAGGGCAAGGAGATGCCGGGCATCGCGGCCATCGCAGACAAGTAAGAACATCTACGTTTGATACAGAAGGAGAAAACTATGGCACGGACTCCGATTATCGCCGGAAACTGGAAAATGAACAACACGATCGCAGCGGGTGTTTCGCTCGTCAAGGAGCTCATCCCGCTCGTTAAGGATGCAAAGGCCACGGTCGTCGCCTGCCCGACAGCAACGGCACTCGCCGCTGTCGCCGATGCGGTCAAGGGAACGAACATCCACATTGGTGCGCAGAATGTGCACTGGGAGAAGAGCGGCGCCTATACGGGCGAGATCTCGACAGATATGCTGAAGGAGATCGGCGCAGACTACGTCATCCTCGGACACAGCGAGCGCCGCGACTACTTCGGTGAGACGGATGAGGGCGTCAACAAGCGTGCCCGTGCTGCATACGCGGCAGGCATCACGCCGATCATCTGCTGCGGCGAGTCGCTTGCGGTCCGTGAGGCAGGCAAGTACATTGAGCACGTCGTTGCGCAGATCAACGCCGCGCTCGAGGGCTTTACGGCAGATGAGGCGGGCAAGCTTGTCATCGCCTACGAGCCAATCTGGGCGATCGGCACGGGCAAGACGGCGAGCTTCGAGCAGGCTGAGGAGGTCTGCAAGGCGATCCGCGAGGCAGTCGCGAAGAAGTTCAATGCGCAGGCAGCCGACGCGATCCGCATTCAGTACGGCGGCAGTGTCAAGCCGGCGACGATCAAGGATCTCATGAAGCAGCCGAATGTCGACGGTGCACTTGTCGGCGGCGCTTCGCTGAAGGCACAGGATTTCGCGGCAATCGTGAATTTCTGATGATCGTACCCTCATTTTGTATGGCGTGGATTTTCCGCTCGGCGGGAATGAAGCGCCATACGAGTTTTGAGCAAAAGCTCTTAGAAAGATGTCAATATTATGGCAAAACTAAAGAACGCACCTGTTGCGCTCATCATCATGGACGGATTCGGCGATGGCGATCCAAACGATCTGAAGTACAATGCCATTGCGATAGCAAAGACGCCTGTGCTCGATGGCCTGATGAAGGAGTTCCGTCATACGGAAATCCAGGCATCTGGTGAGTACGTCGGTCTGCCGGACGGTCAGATGGGCAACTCTGAGGTCGGCCACACGAATATCGGCGCAGGGCGCATCGTCTATCAGCAGCTTACGCGCATCACGCGTGACATCAAGAACGGTGACTTTTTCAAGAACAAGGCGCTGCTCACCATCGTGCGCGGGGTCAAGGAGCACGGTGGTGCGCTGCATGTCATGGGACTGGTTTCTCCGGGCGGCGTGCACAGCCACGATGATCATCTTTTCGCCGTGCTCGAACTCGCTAAGCGCGAGGGACTGACCGAGGTCTGGATTCATGCCTTCCTCGACGGGCGCGACGTGCCGCCCAAGAGCGCACAGGAGTATCTCGAGGCGGTCGAGAAAAAGGCGGCGGAGATCGGCGTCGGCAAGATCGCTACGGTCAGCGGGCGTTACTACGCTATGGATCGCGACAAGCGCTGGGAGCGTGAACAGCTCGCCTATGAGGCGATTGCCCACGCCAAGGCAAAGACGGTGGCGAAAACCGCTGTGGCAGGACTGCTCGCATCGTACGCGGATACGAGCGAGAAGCCCGAGGGCGTGACGGATGAGTTCGTCGTGCCGTTCGTGGTCGAGGGCTATCACGGCATGAAGAACGGCGACGGCGCGATTTTCTACAATTTCCGTCCCGACCGTGCACGTCAGCTGACGCATGCCTTTGTCGATGCAGAGTTCGACGGCTTTGCGCGCGACGAATCGCTGAAAATTCCCTTTGCGACGTTCTCGGAGTACGAGGCAGGGATGAACGCACTCGTGGCGTTCCCGCCCGAGGAGATCGACAACACCTTTGGCCAGTATGTGCAGGATCTCGGTTATACCCAGCTGCGCATCGCGGAGACGGAGAAGTACGCGCACGTTACATTCTTCTTCAACGGCGGCGTCGAGCAGCCGTACAAGGGCGAGGACCGCATTCTCGTGCATTCCCCGAAGGTGGCGACCTACGATCTGCAGCCTGAGATGAGCGCGATCGAGGTCACGGACAAGGTCGTCGAGGCGATCAAGTCCCGCAAGTATGACTTCATCATCCTCAACTATGCCAACTGCGACATGGTCGGACATACGGGGGTTGTCCCGGCAGTTGTCAAGGCGGTCGAGACGGTGGATACCTGCGTTGGGCGTTTCGTTGATGCCATCCGCGAGGTCGGCGGTGAGGTCTGTATTACCGCGGATCATGGCAATGCAGACAAGATGTGGGACTACGACAACAATCAGCCGTTTACGAAGCACACGACGAACCCCGTACCGTTCATCGTCGTTTCTGACCGCGTGAAGGACATCCACAAGGGCGCGCTCTGTGATATTGCACCGACTCTCCTCACACTCGCAGGTCTTGCGATTCCGAAGGAGATGACGGGCAAACCGCTCATAACGCTGAAGTAAGATCGTTTTGTTTGAAAGGACGGGTGCGTATGCACCTGTCTTTTTCGTTTGAAAGAGAGCGGGCGGAATGGTATACTAAATCTATTCATTTCATGATCGGAGGTCTTTATGCTGCGATTTTTGGTGCTTCTGCGTGCCATGCGGCGCAATATTGCCCTGCTGCTCTACGCGATGCTGCAGCGCGATACGCCGCGCGCCGTGAAGGTTCTCTTTCCGCTTTCACTGCTTTATCTCATCAGCCCGATTGATATTATCCCGGATACGATTCCTCTATTCGGTGCGGTGGATGATATGGTGATTCTCCCTGCGGCGACGTCGCTGCTGATCCGCATGCTGCCCGCACATACGCGCATGGAGGGGGAACGCCGTGTGGAGCGCTACGGCACGTGGCTGCTTGTAGGGGCCTCTGTGCTCATGCTCCTGTGGATTGTCATCTTTGTTTGGGCACTCGTGAAGGTGCTTTCGTGAGGCTCTATATTGCGGAGAAGCCGAGCGTCGGCCGCGCGCTTGCCACATGTCTTCCTGCGCCGCACCGCAAAGGCTCCGGATGGATTGAGACGGGCGGCGGCGTGGTGACGTGGCTCTTTGGTCATGTGCTGCGTCAGGCGGAGCCGGAGGAGTACGATCCTGCGCTGAAACGCTGGCGCGCGGAGGATCTGCCGATCCTGCCGAAGGAGTGGCATCTCGTTGTCAATGAGAGCGCGGCGCAGCAGTTCGCGGTGGTGAAAGGGCTGATCGCGCGTGCCGATGAGATCGTGCATGCCGGCGACCCTGATCGAGAGGGCCAGCTCTTGGTGGATGAGGTGCTGGACTTCCTCGGCAATACAAAGCCCGTGCGCCGTATTCTCATCAATGCACTTGACGATAAGAGCATTCACGATGCGCTGAATGATCTGCGCGACAACGAGGATTTCCTTCCGCTGAAGCTCTCGGCACTCGCACGGGCGCGTGCGGACTGGCTCATCGGGATGAATCTCTCACGCGCCTATACGCTCGCGGCGCGGCGGGCGGGGCATGCGCGGCTCGTCCTGCCCATCGGGAGGGTCAAGACGCCGACGCTGGCACTCGTGGTGCGGCGGGAGCGCGAGATCGAGCACTTTACGCCCGCGACCTACTATCTTGTCGATGCACTGTTCCGCACAGAGGCAGGGGAGCCCTTTCGTGCGCGGTGGAAACCGTCGGAGGAGCGCACGCCGCTCGATCCTGAGGGGCGCCTCGTGGATCGGGCAGCAGCAGATGCTGCTGCGGCGTCATTCGGCGAGCCGCCCGCAGACGGCGTGGTGACAAAGTATGAGCGCAAGAAAAAGGAGGAGCCGCCGCCGCTGCCCTTTTCGCTCTCGGCACTGCAGGTGCTCGCAGGCAAACGCTACGGCTATGAACCGCAGCAGGTGCTCGATACGGCACAGAAGCTGTACGAGGAAAAACTGACCAGCTATCCGCGCTCGGATGCAGAGTATCTGCCCGTGAGTCAGCACAAGGATGCGGCAAAGATTCTCGGCAATCTCGCCGCCCTCTCGGATACGCCGCTTGCGGCGTGGGCACAGGCGGCAGATTCTGCGAAGAAGTCGCGTGCGTGGAACGACGCAAAGATTTCGGCACATCATGCGATCATCCCGACAACCGTGCCCGTGAACCTCGCGCGGCTCACGGCGGTGGAGCGCAATATCTACGAGCTGATCGCGCGTGCCTACATTGCGCAGTTCTGTCCGAACTATGTCTACGATCAGACGAAGGCAGAAGTGACGCATCACGGTGAGACGTTCACGGCGCGCGGACGTACGGAACGCACGGCGGGATGGCGCACGATGTACCGTGCGGGGAAGAATGAGTCCGAGGATGCGGAGAAGGAGGACGAGGAGAGTACGGTACTCCCGCCGATGAAAAAGGGCGACGCGGCGGCGTTCGTCTCGGCAGAGACGAAGGAGCGGCAGACAAAGCCGCCCGCACGGTTTACGCCCGCGACGCTCCTCCAGGGGATGAAGGAGATTCACAAGTACGTCAAGGACGAGGCGGCGAAAAAGATGCTGCGCGATGTGTCCGGCATTGGGACGGAGGCGACGCGTGCGAGCATCATCGAGGATCTCATCCGCCGTAAATTCCTCCATGCTGCGGGAAAGAAGAAGGTGCTGACGCCGACGGCGGAGGCATATCTCCTTATCGACGCGCTGCCCGATACGATGACGTATCCCGATGCGACGGCGATCTGGGAGGATCAGCTGCACGCGATGGCGGACGGCGTGGGGACGCCCGAGGAATTCCTCGCGGGGCAGGCGGCATTCGCACGTGATCTCTGCGACGCGGCACGGACGGCGCAGATCACGGGAGGCGAGGGGATACCATGTCCTGCCTGCGGGCGCGGCGTCATGCTGAAACGCAAGGGAAAGCACGGCGATTTCTGGGGCTGCTCGGCGTTCCCGCAGTGCCGCATGACGGCGGATGATGCGGGCGGCAAGCCGAACTTTGCGGGACGGCGTGTGCCGCGCGGTTCTGCGGACGGGATGGGGGCACATCCCCCTGCCGCCGCGATGACGGCGCGCCGCAGCTACACACCGACGGCAGATGAGCAGGCGGAGATGGATGCGCTGTTTTTTGACCAGTAAGGTGAGCCTCCTGTATCGTCCATGGCGCCCCACCACCGCAAAGATCCCCCTCCAAGGCATTGGGGAACGAGGACTGCCGTGCGAATGCGCGGCGATGGAGGCGTTTGAAGGATACGTCTGCTGAAGCTTAGGAGGATACGATGGACTTTACATCACTTGGCGTGCCCGCACCGCTCGCGGCGGCACTGGCTGCGCGCGGCATCACGGAGCCGACGGAGATCCAGCGGGAGGTGATTCCTGCCGCGTGCACAGGCGAGAACCTGATCGGCGAGGCTCCGACGGGGACGGGCAAGACGCTCGCCTACCTCCTGCCCGCACTCATGCGCATTGACCCCGCCGTGCGCGCGGCACAGGTACTCGTTCTCGCACCGACGCATGAGCTCGCGATGCAGATCGCGGGCGCCGCGCGGGATCTTATTCAGGCGGCAGGGCTTTCTGTCGGCGTGCAGGCCCTCATCGGCGGGGCGAATGTACAGCGGCAGATCGACGCGCTGAAGAAAAAGCCGGCGCTCATCGTCGGCTCTGCGCCGCGCATCGTGGAGCTGCACCGCCTCCGCAAACTGAAACTGCAGGAGGTGCGCCTCTGTGTGCTCGATGAGTTCGACCGCCTCCTCGACAAGCAGCACAGTGCGGAGGTGCGTGCCGTCCTGCACCTCCTGCCCCGTGAGCGGCAGATGCTCCTCCTCTCGGCGACAGCGGCTGCGGCGGCTGTGCATGCGGCAGAGGAACTCTGCGCACTGCGCATCATCCGTGCGGCAGTGCAGGAGACGACGTGTGAAAACTACTATCATATTGTGCCGTTTCGTGATAAAATAAAGGCTGTGCAGAAATTGACGCGCCGCCTGCCGATTCGGCGGGGCCTGGTCTTTGTCGGGCGCAGCTTTGACGCAGAAAAAGCGGCAGAGAAGCTGCAGTACGAAGGCATTCGTGTTGCCGCCCTGCTCGGCGGCGAGCGGCGCGATCAGCGGCGCGCCGCTCTCAATGCAATCCGCACGGGGCGTGTACAGCTTCTCCTCTCCACCGATCTTGCTGCGCGCGGCCTGGATATCGAGGATGTGGACTATGTCGTTCAGGTCGATTTGCCCGAGGACGTGCGCACCTATCGTCACCGTGCGGGGCGGACGGCACGCGCGGGCAAGGAGGGCACAGTCATCTCGCTTGTCGATGCGAAGGAAGTGGAGCGGCTGAAAGCCCTCGCTGTCCGCATGAAACTTGATTTGAAAAAGATCAATTGATGTTCCTTCCCAAAGGAGGCCTTGATTCGTGGACATATTGCCCACACTACTCGATTTACTGCTCGTTGTCTTTCTGATTTTCATGAATGGGTTCTTCGTCGCGGCAGAGTTCTGCTGTGTCAAAATCCGTCCGTCACGTCTGGAGACCCTGATCGCCGAGGGTGTCAGCCGTGCAAAGTACGCGAAGCAGCTGACCGATCATCTCGATTCCTCGCTGTCTGTGACACAGCTTGGCATCACGCTTGCTTCACTTGGCCTCGGCTGGGTGGGTGAGCCGGCGATTGCCGTGCTGATCCTGCCTGTCACGCAGAGCGTCGGACTCCCTGATGAGGTCGGCCATACAGCTGCGCTTGCCATCGCCTTTACGCTCATCACCTCGCTCCATATCGTGCTCGGCGAGCTGACGCCGAAGTCCATGGCCATCGCCAACGTGGAGCGCATTCTTCTCGCGATTTCCTTTCCCATGGTACTTTTTGGCCGCGTGATGCGCCCCTTTGTCTGGGTGCTCAACACGGTGGCCAATCATATCAGCCGCAAGCTCGGCTACGAGGCCAAAGGCGAAAACGAGGATGCCCATACGGAGGAGGAGATTCGCCTCCTGATGAAGGAGAGTTATCGTCAGGGGCTCATCAACAGCACGGAGGCGGACTTTGTTGACAAGGTGTTCTCCTTTACGGAACTGAATGCACGTGAAATCATGGTGCCGCGCACGGATATGATCTGTCTCTATCTGGATGACTCGCCCGCAGAGCGCATCAAGACCATCCTCGAGGAGCAGCAGACACGCTACCCGGTCTGCTATGAGGATAAGGATCATATCATCGGATTTATCCATGTCAAGGATCTCTTGGCACCGCTCATGCGCGGTGAGCAGCTGAACCTGCGCCGCTATATTCGCAAGGCGCTCATCGTGCCCGAGAGCATGGACGGGAGTATCCTTCTGCGCACGATGCAGGAGCAGGGATATCAGCTTGCCATCGTGGTCGATGAGTATGGCGGGACGGCGGGTATGGTGACCGTCGAGGATATCATCGAGCAGATTGTCGGCGACATCCGTGATGAATTCGATGTCGAGCGTGAGAGTGTCGAGTGGCGTGATCTCGATATCTGCTCCATCGATGCGAAGCTGCTCCTTGAGGAGGTCAACGATCTTCTCGGCATACGCATCGAGGACGAGGATGTGGACAGCATCGGCGGCTGGCTGTATGACCAGCTCGGTGAGGCACCGCGCGTCGGGCAAATGGCGGCGCACGAGGGTGCACTGCTCTATGTGGAGGAGGTAGACGGCATCCGCATCACGCGCGTACTCGTTCGCCTTTCCCATACGATGCTTGTGGTGCAGGAGCTGCCGGCCGCACATGGAGGAAAATGACAGTGGCGTTTGACCGTGCACAGTATGATGCGATTGTCAATGCCTTTACGATTGACGCAGAGGAACTGCGTGAAGTGGCGGCAGATTTTCGGCAGGATATGCGGCTCGGGCTCATGGGCTCCCCTGACTCCTCCCTGCGGATGCTGCCGTCCTATCTTGGACTGCCGACAGGAGAGGAGCGCGGCGACTATCTCGCACTGGACTTCGGCGGGACCAATGTGCGCGTTGTGCTCTACCGTCTCCTGGGAAATGGGAAGTACGACGTCCTTTCCCAGACGGCAAAACCCCTGAAGGTGGACGGCATCTATGACTTCATCGGTCCAGAGGCGACGGGGAAGGAGATGTTCGATTTCATCGCGGCACTCGTTGATGAGACGGTCGGCGGCGATCACGAGACGCCGTATTTGCTTGGGCATACCTTCTCCTTTCCGTCGCGGCAGACGAACATCAACGATGCACGCCTCGTCATCTGGACAAAGGGGTTCGCGGCGCGCGGCGTGGAGGGCGAGGCGGTCAACGATCTTCTATGGGAGGCACTCGTGCGGCAGGGGCTGACGAACGTCACGCCGATCGCCGTCATCAACGATGCTGTCGCTGTTCTGCTCGCCGCTGCCTACGTAAAGGGTGATACCGCCATCGGCGCAGTCTATGCGGCGGGGTACAACACGTGCTATTTGGAACCATATACAGGGACGGCACAGCCGCCGATGATCCTCAATATGGAGTCGGGAGGCTTCCGCAAGCTTGTGCCGAACCGCTTTGACGCAGCACTTGATGCGGCATCGGAAAAGCCCGGCGAGCAGCGCCTTGAGAAGATGGCTGCCGGACGCTGCATGGGCGTGCTTTTTGCCATGGCTCTCGCGGAGCTCTTGGGCGAGGAGGGATGCACGTATGGCTTTACCAGCATCGACCTCAGTCGGATGCTGGCAGATACGGGCGGGGAGACTGCCGCTGCCCTTGTTCGTACGCGGACGGGAGTGGAGCTCTCCGTGCAGGATGCCGTATGCGTGCGTGACCTTGCACATGCCGTCGTTGCCCGTTCTGTGCGGCTCATCGCAGCGACATTCGTCGGAACGCTGTGGCAGATCACGGGAAGCGGAGAAATGCGTCCGCAGCACATTGCCGTGGATGGCTCGATATATGAGAAGATGCCGCTCGTGCAGCAGAACATGATGCGCGCCTTCTCCGAGCTTCTCGGTGAGGACGCAGCAAAGGCAGACACCTTCCTCTCGTGCGGCGGCTCGGGACTCGGTGCAGCACTCGCAGCGGCAATGGCGGCGCGCGGATAGGAAGCCTTTCACTATTTTTGTGTAGCAGAAGCAAAAATTTCTTCTTGCGTATTTTTTCGAGATGTGATAAGATTGAGATAATTAAAGAAGGAGAAAACCTTCATACAACAAAATAGCGGACTACTGAAGTATGTAGATGAATTCGGTATTATGAGATATGACGAGAGTCTGTCTCCTAATACCGTTTTTTATTTGTAGGATAGCGCTTTATGATATGAAAGGAGGGGACGAGATGAAGGTTACGCTTACGGTGGAGAATGCTTCCGGTCTTCACGCACGCCCAGCAGCGATGATTGCAGAAGAGGCGGGACAGTTTCAAGCAGATGTGAAACTTCATGCGAATGGAAGAACGGCGGCTGCTACGGATGTCTTGCAGATCATGGGGCTTGGCATTACCTGTGGAACTGAGGTCACGGTAGAGGCATCTGGTGAAGAAGAGACAGCAGCGGTTTACACATTGGCCGGAATGCTGGCAGCAAAGAAGATTTATCGGTGAGGGCCGATCAGTTAAGCAAGATATTCTGATTGTGAGGTGACCATCATGGAATTTTTGAATGAAATCTTAGCATTGGGACCAACGGTCATGATGCCCGTGATTTTCTTTATCTTGGGTATTTGTTTCCGATTGTCCGTGGGCAGAGCTTTTGAAGCGGGAATGCTGGTCGGCGTTGGATTTACCGGGATTAACCTGATTGTATCCATGCTTCTAAATAGTCTGGGGCCTGCATCGGAGGATATGGTTGAGCGCTTTGGTGCGAGCCTGACGGTTATTGATGCCGGTTGGGCAACAAGCGCCGCAATCGGATGGTCGTCCCCCCTCATCCCACTGGTTGTGCCGGGGGCAATCATTTTGAATATTGTGCTGTTGGCGTTAAAGCGAACGCAGATCTTGAATATCGATATATTCAATTACTGGCTAATCCTCCTGCCGGGCTCGATGGTTTACTATGAGACGGGGAGTCTGATGCTCGGCACAGCCGCGGCACTTATCCTGTATTTGATCGCGTTTATCATTGGAGATAAAACAGCGCCGGCGATTCAGAAGATGTACAACATCAAAGGGGTCGCGTTTGTTCATGCCACATGCGGTGTCTATGTCCCGATCGGTATAGCGGTTAATGCCATTATTGAACGGATTCCGGGACTCAACAGGATCAACCTCAGTCCAGAGGGAGTCATACAGAAACTTGGCGTCCTTGGAAAACCGATTACACTCGCAACCATTCTTGGTGCAGGAATGGGCATCCTTGCCGGTTGGGGCGTTGGTCAATGTGCCTTCCTGGCGGTTCAAGTGGCTGCCGTTATGATCCTGCTGCCGAAGATGGTGGAGATCACCGTCGAGGGAGTTATGATTGTTCGCGATCAGGCAGAGACGGTACTCAAGAAAATTTTTCCGGGACGGGAGTTCAATATCGGCATGGATACCGCTCTTCTGATCGGAGAGCCGTGCATTATTGCGACAGGGCTCCTTCTTATTCCTGCCACGCTTTTCATCTCGATCATTTTGCCGGGGAACCGCATGCTTCCGTTTGTCGACCTCGCGTCGATCGTGTTTGTCATTTCTATGGTTGCGCCATTCTGTAAGCGCAATATGTTCCGTATCTTTATTACAGGGCTTTTTATCGTGACCATTGCACTTTATGCGGGCAGTAATTTGTCGGGCATTTACGGCGTAGCAGCCGATCAGGCGAATGTGCGCCTGCCGAGCAATGTAACCTCGACGGAACTGGGGAATTTGGTGTCGGCATATAATACACCTGTTGGCTGGGCGCTGGTTAAAGTGGGGGAACTGATCGGAAAGTAAAAGGGGTGGATGTAGATGAAACTCATTGGAATTGGTGATCTCCTGATACCGTCACGGTATATAGAAGAAGGGTTTTCCCGGTATCGTGCCAAGGGGGTCGATGTTGAGGTCGTTGACTGGCCGCTGAAAGACTATGAGGAGCTGCAGAGCATCAATCTGCAGGTCGAGACACAGGGAAGCGAAGTCTATGCGGTGCCGGACGCGCTCATCGCGAAACTGCGTGATGCGGAGATCCTTATTACACAGTTTTGTCCGATCACAAAGAAGGTGATCGACGCCTGCACAAAACTGCGGTTCATCGGTGTTCTGCGCGGCGGCTACGAAAATGTGAATGTGCCCTATGCGGTGCAGAAAGGGATTACTGTCTATCATACGCCGGGACGCAATGCGACAGCTGTTGCTGACTTTACTGTTGGGATGATTCTGGGCGAGTGCCGCAATATTGCCCGTGCCCATGCGAACCTTAAGGAGGGACGCTGGGTTCGCGACTATGCAAATGCTGCATCGGTACCCGATCTGGAGGATAAGACGGTCGGCATTATCGGACTGGGTCAGGTCGGACAGAAGGTTGCCAAGCGCCTGCGTGGCTTTGATGTACGGCTGATCGGCTACGATCCCTATGTGGATGTATTGCCGGATGATGTCACGCGTGTTTCTTTTGACGACCTGCTCGTACAGGCGGACTTCGTGACGATTCATGGACGCCTCACAGAGGAGACGAAGGGGCTGATGAATGCGCGTGCATTCTCCTTGATGAAACCAACGGCGTATTTTATCAACACGGCGCGTGCCGGGCTTGTTGATGAAGCTGCTCTGTACGCGGCACTGAAGGAAAAGCGCATTCAAGGAGCGGCACTTGATGTTTTTGAGCATGAACCGCTTACTGGAGATGATCCGTTGGTCGGTCTCGATAATGTTACCATCACGCCGCATTTGGCAGGTGGGACAGTCGATGCATTCCTGCATTCTCCTGTCTTGCTCTCCCGTGAGATGGAGGGGAGTCTTTCCGGTGATCTGACATCGCGCTGTATTGTACGGCAGAAATGAGGTGCACAATGGAGTTCGGTTTACAGGGAAAAAATGCACTCGTGATCGGTGGTACAAAGGGCCTTGGCCGAGCGGTATGTGAGCTCTTTGCACAGGAGGGAGCGAATGTTATTGCCGTCAGCCGACATGGAGATGAATGCACTGCACTTGCCGCGGATCTGCAGAACAGGTACGGCATACGTTCTGCGGGAATCGCGTGTGATCTGAGCAGCAGCCACCGCAATGATGTCGTGCGCAGAGCACTTTCCGCATACGGTACGCTGGACATTCTCGTCAATGCTGCCGGAATATGGCCGCAGTCCTATGTCCTTGATATGGAGGAAGAGGATTTTCGGCATACCTTGGAGGTCAATCTGATCAGTCCGTTTGTCTTATGTCGTGATTTTGCACGCTGTTTGGTCGATCAAAAAAAGCCGGGAAAGATTGTGAATGTTGTGTCGCAGGCTGCATTTTCCGGATCTACGACGGGACACGCACATTATGCGGCTTCCAAAGGCGGATTGGTGTCCTTTACGATTTCACTTGCACGGGAACTTGCATCACATCGTATCAACGTCAATGCAGTTGCGCCCGGCCTTATGGAGACTCCTATGGTTCATGAGGCACTGAAGACGCGCAGGGATTATTACTGTCAGCGGATTCCCTTAGGCAGAGTCGCCGAGCCGGAGGAAGTCGCATACAGTATTCTCTTTCTGTGTTCGAACAAAGCAGACTATCTGACAGGAATTACACTCGATGCCACAGGCGGTATGCTGATGCGGTAAATGATTGAAAGGAGGGACTGTCATGGCAAAGTTTTTGATTGGCATTGATGCCGGAAACACGTCGAGTAAGGCGGTTGTTTTTGATGAAGGGGGGAAGATGGTCGCATCATCTTCCACGAAGAGCTCTGAGCGTATGCATCTTGCACCGCGCGGCAGGGGCTTTGAGGAGTTTGATGTCGATGAGCTCTGGAGCATGGTTTCCCAATGCATCAAGCGTGCGATCGGGAAGGCTGGGGTTTCTGCAGAGGATATTGCCGGGGTTGGTGTAACGTCGTTCGGCAATGGTGTCGTGTTTCTCGATGAGAGCGGCTGGTCCATTGCCCCTGGATGTTTTTCACAGGATTACCGCGCCAATGACATCATTTCTTTGTATCAGAAGGAAGGCACATACGATAAGATCAACCGTATGGTACATGGAACACTGTTCGCGGGCGAGCCGGGGCCGATTCTGCGCTGGTACAAAGAGCATGAGCGTCCTGTCTATGACAGAATCGGCAGCGTGTTGATGTTCAAAGACTACTTGATGTATCGGCTGTCCGGTCGGTTTGCTACAGATCTCAATGTCTTCGGCGGTTCCTTCATGGTTGACATGGACACGATGGAGTACTCGCGAGAGCTGATGGATCTCTATGGTATTCCCGAGATGTTTGACAAGCTGCCGGCGCTCTATTCAAGTCCGGAACAGATCGTCGGTACAGTGACGCAGGAAGCAGCAGAGATGACCGGCCTCAAAGAGGGCACTCCGATCGCTGCGGGTATGATGGATATTCTGGCAAGTCTTGTCGGAGCCGGAGCAACGGGCGATGGGGTGATCACATCAATCGCCGGATCATGGTGCATCAATGAGACGCATTCGGATCGTGTGATACCAAATGCATCGAGCAATATGCCCTACATTCACAAGAATGAGTATCTCAACTGTTCCTATACGGGAGCCTCCGCGACCAACTACGAATGGTTTCATCATGTCCTCGGAGATAAGGCGAGGCTGGCGGCTGTCTATGAACAACGCGACTATTATGATGTGCTGAACGAGTGGATTCTGAAGGCAGATCCGAATATGGACACACCGTATTTTCAACCGTTTGTTGCATCACCCAGTATCCATGTGAACGCACGCGCGGGCTTCAGCAACTATAAGCGCGCAAATGGTTTTGGAAAATTTCTCATTTAGTTTTGGAAAAATAGCGCGAATTTTTCACATCAAAAAAGAGGGCTTATCGCCCTCTTTTTTAGACTCCGAATTGTCCTATTTTTCTTGCCTCATCATCTGTAATTTTTCGACGATGAGGTTCTCCGCCCAGAGGGGCGGATTGCGCTTGCCCGATTCCCAATTTTCAATGGTACGCAAGGGAATCAAAAGGAGCTCAGACATTCTTTTTTGTGTCAAGCCCGCTGCCTGACGAGCTTCCTTTATGCGTACCCTCATACGCCCTCTTCCTTTCGCCTGTCATCGACGGGCGGCTTTATAACAAGCCGCCACCGCGATGACAAGAGCCACGACCGAGACAACCATTGTGATCTCTTGCATTTTATTCGCATGGTAGATATAATGAAAGTAAGATCCCCCTCGCGGGGGAGAGGGCTTGAAGCCCTCTCGGAAGTTCTTTACTTCCCTCTAGCAGCCTTGTACAGCAGTATCGCCGTTACCAAGTTGATAACTGCCGTTACAAGGCTTATTATATCTCCCATGCTCTCACCTCCTTTCTATGATTTTATTATACCACTCATCGGGTGGTTTTGTCAAGTACTTTCATAAAAATAACGGCTTTTTGAGCCGTTATTTTATTTCTCTTAAACCTCTTTTGAAGGCTTTTTATTCCCCTGTAAAAGAGCTTGCCGAACTTCTTCTTCAGTAAATCCGAGTCGGATCATATCACTGGACGGATCAACACGCAATTCATACTGGTGAACACTTCTCTTTTCTTTCCCATCTTTATTTATGGTAAAGACTTCAACCTTATGCGTCGCATCTGTCACACCGTTCGCTTCGTCGATCTCCCCGATATCGACCCACACTTTGCTCTCGTCCAATATTGACTGCCAATAGGGACGCCAGACCTCCTCCGGGAAATTATCCCGTACATAGATATAGTCAAATTTACTGTTCATGTGTTTTGGTGATTTCCGCATAATAGACCTCCATTCAAAGCACTCTATTTCACATCTTTTCCTTATGTCGTATGAATCTCTGTTATCCGAGCTCGAAGAATTGCTATAAGTGCAGAATTTTCGCCGTCCAACGTCTCAGACGCGGCACGCGCCGCGCAATGCGGATACAGGGCGCCCACGGTCCAGCTATCCAAAAAGCGAGGCGAGCAAGAGCCGCCATTGCCCCAATTCCCGGAAACGATAGAGCGGCGACGCTGGTCGCTATCTCTTGCCCACGTCCACATAACCCCTGATCCATCTTCGACACCGAAATAAGATACGATGCGCGTGTCACTTGTATTTACATGCCCTCCTGTCGTTACAGGATCGGCAGTGCCTTTAATCGCAAGCCCTATTGGTGTTCCAAGTCCCGCAACTGTCAGAGTATCATTGCTCGGCAAGTGTTGGGATTGTTGCGCCAGAGTCTCAATAAAATCAAAATCACACCATGTTGGTACGCTGGTACCATCAGCGATTGTACCGCCGTACTTTGTCACAAGTTTTCGATCGGTGGCCGTCCCGGCGTTTGAGAGGAAATAGATTCCAATCCAACCGTGTCCCGGTATCCATGTCATTCCTTCTGGAGCTCCACTCGGTCGATGTTTCACATCCCACACAGAAAACGGAATGATCTCTCCTTTTTTCCAGTTGCGCAGCCAATGATCCGCTGCTGGAACGCCGACATCCATGCACTCGCAGTGAAAGCCTCCGATCTTGCGGCTGTTCTCAGCCGTATAGCGGAGTGGTACCGTCGAATTTGCGGAAACCATCAAAATAGGAGTAACACCCTCGGCTGGTTGACATGCGTAAATATAAAAATCACGTCCGCCACGATTTTCTGCGACAGTAAAATCATACTCACAAACCCAGACGACATTACCATCGTTATAAGTCTGTCCCAACGTCTTTGGGAACTCCGGCTGCAAAGATGAGCTTTTCCCACTCGTCACACAACGATAATAATAGCCCGTCTTTGTCTCACTCGGATATACAACATCATCACGCGCGTAATCATGCTCCGGCTGCCATTTTGTCGCCTTGCTGTCAAATGCAGAATCAAGCGATATATCAAGCATTTTCTGTTCTTCGAGCAAGAATCCGCGTTTCCCAATGTTCAGCCATAGACGATTAGGTGTCGCGATAACTGTCTTATTGTAAAAATAAAACGGAACATCTCGCTCATAGTATGCGGGCGCATTCACTCCGACCGTGATATTCTGTTCAAGGCTTTTTGCGAGACTGCTATCAAGCTGCGCCGTTCCGACAGCGCCATCAGCAATGACCTTACTGGTCACGGATTTAAGCGCCATCTTCTTCGTCGTAACCGCTCCATCTTCAATGCCATCGGTAGGAATTTGCTTGCCGACTCCGTCGCTGTGGTCATGCTCGTTGATCATTTCGATCGCAGGGCCCGGTTTCGTTTCTTGTGTTAGTTTCGCCATGTCTAGTACCCCCTAATAACCGCCTTTTGTAGCAGGCCAGAAATCATATTACCCTCTGCATTCAAGATGCACATATCAACATATTCGTTAGTTTGCTCAATAATATTGCTGATTGCTTGCTGTCCATTCTCGTCCTGCGTGTACAGCGCCACCGATCGGACTTCTGCAAACTTCCGCTTGTATCGGATGCGTTTGCGTTCCGGTTTTAGAGGGATCTTCTCGATAATCTCCTCAATATCCGGAACATCAATCGTGACGCTTACACTGCGGACACCAACCGTGCCAATGCCGTCGACACTGCGCGGCAAGACTGCAATTTCGACGTAACGCCCCGTAAATTGAGCCTCTGATATATTTTTCCATGTTCCGTATATCACATTATCAAGGCTCGTGCGGTATCGTATTTCTACATATCCTGTGCCTCGGGTCTCATAGTCCACAACAACACCGCTAAAGAGTTGTTTTGCATATTCCGGCTGCATCGGTGTCAGGTGTACGCCGAAAATATCCGCAAAGTGCGTAAAATCAGCTAGTTTTTCGACGCTTAGGATGTGGATCGTCCCATCAGCCCGCACATAATAACAAGAAGAATCAATGATGTTCTCGCCAAGGTCAATCACAGGAAGTAGGATTTCCGCATCTCCGTAGACAAAAACAGTGCCGCCAAAGATGTCCGAGAACCGCGCATACTCGCCGAGTCTTTGTATCTCCTCGATCCAATATCGCCCGTCAGATGCATGCCATAAATGCTGTTTTTCGCATTCCGATAAATCCACCTTTCGCTCATACAGGATATTCTTACGCGGCAGATCGACAACGCTCACGATCGCGCGTCCGGCCTTTTTTGAGTAATTTCCGCGCCCGTCGATTGCCTTGAGCCAAAAAGTAAGTGTGCCTTCGCCCGGTGCGCGAAATGTGTAGATATTGCTTGCAAAGCGATCGACAAGCGTCCCAGTCTCCCAGCTTGCGCCGTATCGAAGCTCGTATTTATAATAGATGTTGCTCGTACTGTTGATGCTCATTGCAAGTGTCGCGGTCAAACTCTCTCCGTTTTGCACAACGGTAAATTCCGGCTGCTCAATCGCATCCGCCCCGCGAATAGTGAAAATATACGGCTCAACGTCCGCAAGGCTCTGTTCCGCATTGCCGAAGATGTTAAATGACGTGAATTTGAGATAGAAACGTTTCCCAATATCTTCTGCGCGGTATTTGTACCGCACAACTGCATCATCAACACGGACAAACTTACTGTCGATTGGATGGGCCTTGATCTCTGTTCCGTATACGCCGCGGCGCAGGTTGGTCAGCTTATATTGATAGGGGGCAATTAGTTCTGCATTTTGGTAGGCAATCAGCTCGCCATCGACCCAGCACAGAGTATTATGATTGTCCGCGTCCTCCTCTGTCGCAGTCAGAAGCTCTGCGCTGCTCATTGATACATCAACCACAAGCGCGTTATTGGTATCGTGACTATATCCGTGCCGGAGTGGCTCCAGTAAAAACCCGTGCCGCGCAGGCTGCTCGATCGTACCGATGCGCTTGTAGGTGTTTCCATCATAGCTTGCCCAGATATTTGCGCCGCTCCACGTATTCTTTTTCCCGGACGCAGCCATGCAGATCGTCATTGCCTCCGCAACTTGCGGCGGAGGCTCAAACAGAACAGGCGGGTTAATATCAGGCGGGGCAGAGTTATAATCCATCTTCGGTCGCTGTGCCGCCTGCGTTGTGTAGGCCGTCGGGCTATTGATACCGTCCGGACAATCCTCTGCGGTGATTTTAAGGTTGAGTTCCTCGTCTTCCTCGATCGTAAGGATGCGCACAGGATGACGGTCAAGCCCTAGAATTTCGTCGGTAAGTGTTACTACATCCATCGGGTCAAGGAGACAATGCCGCCACGAAAGCGTAAATTCGTACTGCGCAACAATGTACAGTTTGCGTTGGAGGATTGCCTGTGCCGCGAATGTCGCAACATCCGGCTCCGTGATAAAGTGCATCTCGATACTGTCGGCTGTGCGGATGCCGCGTTGACTGATGTCTGCATCGTCCGTCGCCTTAATCGGCTCGACATTGTAATCATTCTTACGGTTGAGTATCTCGACGGGTTGCACGTTGTAGCGGTCGGTCGTTAGATTCGGTTTGATCGTGATCGGTGTCTCACCCTCAGTGTAGACGAGATCATCGTGTGTGATGTCGTAGAGCGGCGCTTTTGGAGGAATGTAGGTTGCGCCGTTTGCTGTCTGCTCTGCGAGACCATAGGGCACAATCTTGAGTTTTCCCTGCGACCATACGGGCGCAGCGTTCGCCGCCTCAAGGAGTGCGGCAATGAGTTCATGTGCCTCCTTCTGACTGTCATAGGCAGGCGAAAAATATACACCGTTGACAATACAGTAATCCTCGAACTGCGCTGTATCTGCAAGATATTTTGCCGGAAAACCAACGCCAATCTGCGCATCAGAGAGGATGCCTCGAATAATGGAAATTGGGGCAGCATCCTGCTTCCCTGGAGTGAGGTCGCGTCCTGCGACCTCGTAGTTAAAAGACGGGACTGTCGCCGAATTAGAGAGCTCAAGGTTCGGGCTTGCGACGTAGCATGTCTGCGGATAACTGATTGCGCGATCAGGATGCGCTCCAGCCATCCACGCCCACGGGGCTTGATCAGGTGCCCCCGTATAAACAGACATCCGCAGCGCAGCGGGGCTCCCGTGAACCTCTTTGTTCTTCCAGACACGCTTAACGCCTTGCACCTCGCCCTCGCAGAGCGCAAAGATTGCAGCGACCTCATAGGTGTAAGTCGTATGAGACGAGGTGACACCACCGCCGCCCTTGCCTCCGCTTCGTGTCGTGGTCGTGTGGGGGATCGCCGTAAAGTCGATGTAGTCAATCATGTTGCCGGCAACACGCGCTGTCCCGAATACTACGGGGATCGCAATGCCATAGGTGCTCTGCGAGATTGCAAGACTGCCGATGCGCGTGTCTGCCGTGCTGACTGTCCCGCCGCCCCCGAATATTCCGCCCATCTGATTTACCCCCAGTAGCTATAAATTCCGCTTTGCCTTTTCTGCATATCCCCGTCATTTCCATCAGCAAGGACAACGCCAAGGCCGAGATATGCGTGGATGATCTGCGGCCACGCGACAACAAGTGCACCATGACTGATACAACGCCCATAACGATAGACGATGACATCCCCCGGGAGCGGCGTATCGCGTTCCACTTTTTTGCAATATCGCGTCACCCATCCGAGATAGTGTTCTGCGCTGCGATGCAGGTGCCAGTCCATCGGATAGTATCCGACTTCGGTATCTGCAATCAATCCAACATTGATAAACGCCTGTAAGATCAGCATGCCGCAGTCCGTGCCGCCGCCCTTCACGCGCCCCGCGTGATGATACGGCGTTCCGAGCCACGTCAGAGCCTCAGCAACGAGCCGCTCTCGTTCGCGCCGCTCTTTCGCATCCATCTCCAAACCTCCTCAATATGCCGTCTCGGGCACCGGGATAAACGGATAGCCACGAAACCGGGCAAGATTGGAAAAGCGAGCCTTGCAGCAGTGCATGCTCTTATCACAGGCCGGTAAGACATAAAATGTGTCTCCCGCAGCAGGAGGATAGTAAAACGGCAAAACGACCGTGATCGTGCCGCTCTCATTGCTGCGGATCGTACGAGTTACGCCGGTATTACGTCCGGACGTAAAAGTAATGCTCCCCTGTGCGAGATAGCCGTTATCGAGGGAGAGGCCCGACTGAATTGCGCTGCGCGTACCGCCTGTCGCCGTGCCTTGCTGCCGAAACGCATCCAGATCGACGCCACAGCTCGTGTCTCCAAGCGTATAGATACACGGAGGATAATAGAGGTGCGTTGGGAATTTGACGTTAAGGAGTTCCGTCATCGATGCGACGGTCGCCTCGATCGTTATACCACCTGCGCGCTCGATATTGAGCCTTCCGAGCCACCAGAGCAGCGCATAATCTGCATCAATGCGCCCCGAAAACATTGTGAACGGCTCCGGGGAAAAGAGGCGATGCAGCTCAAGTTCTGCGTCTGCAAAACGTCCTGCGGCAATCGCCTGCATGATTGTCGTTTCACGGTCAAGTCGAGCAGACGGCTTGACCATGATTGTCAGATGCATTTCGTCAACGCTTATATCATTGGTCTGCGTCGTTCCATCGCGCTCGATTGCAAGCGGTGTATAGCAGTCATCGCCAACCGTGAGTGCAATGTCTGCCGACGTATAGCGCAGCACCGTTCCATCGGTCAGCGTGATTTTATAGAGGTCGGCGATATAGAATGTCTGTGATTCAATTAGCAGCCGCTTGAGTCGCTCACTTGCTTGTTTCATGGCGCAAATACCTTCCTTGACGTAACGAACTCGACCGTCTTCGCTGACCAGAGTTTGAATGCGAAGTTTTGAAATTCGATGGAAGACTCTTTGAAACGGCAGCGGTAGTAAAATTCACCCGACCAAGCGAGGTGTTTCCCTGCTGCGGGCGGCGTTGTAAATGAGACCAAGCCGCCTCGTATCGTATAGTCGCTCTCTTTTTGTACATCCCCGACATAGATAACCTCGTTTGCGGTATCATAGACAGGCTCAACGTAGTCGCCGACCGCACGACAGAGCTGGAAGGCCACAGTCTTTCCATTACCGACGCCGAATACTTGACGCTCAGCAATGTGATCCGTCGGATCGCGATAAAGGAAATCGACCGCATTCCCACGGCAGGAGAGGAAGAATCCGAGGAGCGTTTCAAGATCGCCCTCGGCGCCAGCTCTTAGCACTTCATAGGAAAGAGAGAAATGCCAGCGCGGATAGGCGGAGAGGGATGCGGCAATGTCGACGCCGGACGGGCTGACTTTCGCGAGTGTGAAGAACTCCGGCGTTTTCGTTACATCCCACGAGAGCCCGCGCAGTTCCGGAAATATTGCATTCGCCACAAGCATCACCCCTTCAGACTGCCTCGATTAAACTTCCGGTACTCTGTATTGAGCACCTTAACCATATACTTTGCATTTTCGCGCATCTCACGTCGGACGTCTGCATCTGTGCGCCCCGTGTGTACAGCACTGTAAGTCAGATTAATCTGCGGGGCTTTCTGCGATCCACCACCGGAGAGGAGGCTGCGCACGCCGTCCGCCTGCCCGCCGGAGGCGGGGACAATCATCTCGTCCTTATGCACCATTGCGAGCGTATCTGCCGGCAGCCGCCAAGAGCCGACGTCAAACGACGGTATTCCTGTAAGGCGCGGTGTCTTGTAGTAGCTGTCGGGATTACGCCCGAGATTGATGCCCGGCCCCGTACTCTCTGTTTTAGAGGACTTACCGCCGCCAAAGAGCCCCGTCAGAGCCGAGAGCACAAGCATAATCGGGAGCATCTGGAGCATCGCCGTGATGCTTGCCTGTATTGATGCGACGGATGCCTGACCCGCTGCCGCCGAGGACGCGACAATCGTTTCATCTTTTGCCGTTTCCGTCGCAATTTGCGTAGTCGCTTTCTCTGTCGTTGCAGCGATTTGCATCTGCCCGCTGGTCTGCTCGACCATTGCGCGCTGCATCGCACCAGCCTGCGCTGCCGCTGTGCGTGCCGTCTGTGTCGCCTGTTCTGCTGCGACAACGGTCATATCCGGTCGATTCTTCGGCTGGAGCAGGCGAGAAAATGCCTTTTGCACGATATTCCCGGAAATCTGATTTGTGATCTGTTTAAGGATACTGGAGAGAGTCGAGGAGATCAGCGAGCGGATGCCCTCAAGTACACTTTTCGACCCTTTCGCGACATCCTGCATGATTGCGGACATTTCATCGGCAAGCGTGTCACGCACACCCTTGATAATACCGAGCTCCTTGTCCCGCTGTTTCTGCTGGATGTCGAGGAGCTTTTCGGCATGCTGCGTATAGAGCTCCTCGAGGGATTTCAGTGCTGCAATCGTCGCTTCCTCATTTTTGGAGCTGAGGAGCATTTCGTTGAAATGGATCTCTTTGTCGAGTTCCGTGCGCGCCGAGGCGTATGCCTCATAGGCAGCGGTCATCTTGCCGATGTCGATTGCGTTGTCTGAGAGTTCCTTTTTCGCTGCCTCACGTTGGATATTGTAGCGCCGTTCCTCGAACGCGCTCTGCTTTGCAAGTAGCGTTTCCTGTGTGATTGCGCCCGCATTGTAGAGCCCTTCAAGGCGTTTTTCCTCAAGTGAAATCGAATCAAGAGCACGCGTCCGCTGATACTCAAGGATTTTATTTTGAATCGTGAGCTCGTAGTCTGCAAGTTTCTTCTCAGCATTGAGGACTTCCGTCAGTGCCGACTTATACCAGCTTGTTGTCTCGATTTTCTCTTTGTAGGCAGCGAGCTGTTTTTCTTTTTCCTCCTCCGTGAGGCGATTCGCCTCCATAAGGGCACGGGCGCGAAACTCTACTTCTGCGTTAAGACTGCTGCGTTTGATGCCCGCAAGCTCCGTCTGATAAGACTGTTCGCTGATTTTGCCGCGGATGTGCGCATTCTCAAGGTCGACTTCACGCTCTTTGAGCCGTTCAACGAAGACTTCCTTGTCAAGGGCATACAGACCAATTTTATAGTCCATCGCCTCTTGCTCGGACTTTGCGACGTTTTCGAGGTATCGCTTGTAGAGCGCCTCTTTTTCCTCAGCAGTGTACTCTGCAAGTTGGAGTTGTTGTTCATAGAGTTTTTTTGCAGCCTCATAAGCACTTGCTGCCTCACTGCCAGAGTTGCCTTTTTCACCACCGCTACCGATCGGGTTAAAACCGCCTGCATCCGCATCGGTATCAAGCGGTATATCCTCGCCGCCGAACCCCAGCATGCTCTTGAGTCCAGACCAGAGAGAGCCGCCTGCATTTTTCGCAAAGGTCAGGGCCCCTCCCGGGTCAGAGGCAATACCATACACGGCCTGTCCAAGCCCCCTGATACCGTCGAAGAATCCAGCCCCAATATCCTTTATGCCCGAGAGCATCCCTTTTGCAGCCTCCATCGCTCCGGAGAAATCTCCAACGAGCGCGTTACCGATCGTAAGGGCAAGGCTCGTAAATATCTGCCCGATGCCCGAACAAATCTCACCGACACCATCTGCAAAATTGTTAAGGCCGTAGATCAGCCCGTCACAGGTTCCAGCCGTAGTCTCACGAATGTCTGTGAATCCGCTCGCCCAAACTGCCGCAAGTGCGACAACAACGGCGATGCCGACGGTCGCTGTTGCGTAAAAAGCGAGGAGTGCTACACGCCCAGCCGCGAGTACCGATCGCATCGTGACAAGAGAGGAGCAGTAGGAGAGGATCGCGCGCACACCGCCGACTTGAAACGCCAGAGACGCCGCAACGACCGTGCTCCGCGTCGCAATAAGGCCTGCACGTGCCGTCGCCATTGCCGCCGTCATCTTCCCGTGGACGGTCGCAAAGAGCCCGCCCGAGAGCACATACTTTCCAAGGCTGATCGTTCCTGCTGCGAGTCCAACGACAAAGGTCTTGACGCCATTCACACATGCACCAATGACATTGGGCATAGAGCCCATCATCACGCCAACGCGCGCAAACGGCCCGCCGAAGGCTGCAATCGCTGCTGCGGCTGCGCCCCACCCGAGCGTTAATGCTGCAACAGCAGCCGTAAGACTGGTCACCGTGATAATCGCATTTCGTGTGTCGGGGTCAATGCGATTAAAGGACTGTAAAAGGCCTGTAATCGCCTTTGAAAAGGCGGTTAAAGCGGGGAGGACACTGTTGCCAATCTGGATTTGCAGGGATTTAAGCGTAGCATCCCATTGACGCTGTGCGGCAACATAGGTTTTCAGTGCAGAGACATTCTCGAACACGAGCCCGAGGGACTTCGCCTTTGCGCCCATCTTCTCAAGTCCCGCGCTCCCTTGATTGAGCAGCGGGATCATTGCACGACCTTCACGCCCGAATACGCTCATGGCAAGTGCTGTTTTTTCAACGCCGTCCGGCATCGCCTTGAACCGATCGGCAACCACACCGATGATCTCGTTCGTCGGCAGCAGTTTCCCATTGGCATCGTGGACACTGATGCCGAAACGATTAAAGATATTCCCGGCATTGTCCGTATCGCGCTCCAGATTTGCCAGCGACCGGGAAAGGAATCCAATGTTCTTCGTGAGATCGGCCGTACTCATACCGACCTGACTCGCCGCAAAGGCAAGTTCAGAGGATGCCGCAATGCTCATGCCGCTGGTGCGAGAGAGCCCCGCGAGCGCCTTTTGGTACTCAATCGCAGCATGTGTCGACGTGCCAAAGACACCGACGATTGCAATGCCCGCTGCGCCGATCGTGTTCTTCATGGAGGCGACGGATGACCTGACGCTGTTCATCGCATTCGCGATTGACGATCTTACGCCATTCATCCCACTGCGCGCATTCTGCTGTACATTCTGCATTGCGTCGCGCATCTGCTGTGCCATACCGGCTGCACTTGATTTCATTGCAGCGGTGCTGCTGTTCAGTGCTTGCTGCGCGGTATTGATGCCGGATACAAAGGCATCCGAGGACGCTGTAATCTTTACATCAATTTGATCATCCGCTGCCATATCTTCACCTCCCTATCGCAAGATCGAAACTCTGTTGGAGTGCAGATGCCGCATCAGGCTGTACATCCACATCATAATAGCTTTCATCGTAGTATATTTCCGTTTGCTTCGTGCCCGCCGTGCGCTGCGGCTCGCTGGTTGTCAGCTGCATGCCGAGATATTCGCAAATCGCCGCCAGACACACATGCGCGGGCGGCGATTTCCTCCATACGTTTTTAAGTGCATTGTAGCGTTTGAGCGTCAGGCTGTGCCGTATATGGTCAATCGTCCATCCTGTCGCACAAGCAATCTCGGCATAGATCGCCTGAAAGTCTATGCGCTCGCTGCGGGCACCGTTTCCCCCGAGCCGGGGGCACCCTGTTCAAAACCGCTTTCCGCAAGCATCTGCTTAAACAGCTGTACAGCCATACGGAGATCAATCATATTCTTGAACTCCGCCTCTGTAATCTCCGGATAGTTCCGGCTAAAAGCAAGGTAGAGGAAATGAGAGATTTTGCCGATCATCTTCAGCCCATCTTCATCAGTGAGGTTCTGAATCTCCTCGATCTCCTGCATGTTCTCCTCAAGCTGCGCGAGACTGAGACCGGGGAAGATGTATTTCTCCCCACGAACCGTAATCTCAACGCCCTCGTAAAAAGCCTGTTTATTCATATCTCTGCTCCTTCTTACTCCAGCATGCTCAGCTCGCCGACGCGATTCGTATCGTCTGCCATCGCCGCAAAGTCAAATTCAGGGATGGAGAAGTCTTCGAGTTTCGTCGAGATGAGTGAGAGTTTCGAGGACGTGCACGAATTAAGGATCAGTGTTGTCTGCTTTCCGTTGAACCGCGCGTTTAAGATTGTCTTGAACGTCGGTGCTTCACCCATCAACTGATTATTGATAATGATGCGGCTTCCGTTCTTCTTGTCGTGATAGAGATAAGAAATGAAGACGGGCTTCTCCTTGAGCGAGGCGTGGAACGTATACATCCCCGTCTTCTCGTCGAGCTTGTATTCGCCCTCGTTCGGTGCGCCATCCACACGCGTGAGTGTATTGCCCGCGTTATCCAACACGCCAAGATTTTCAAGGAATGTCGTATTCGCTTCCAGTGTCGGCGTCACAGTAAACGCAGTCTTATCGACTGCGAACTCCTTATTGAAGATGGCGAGGTTCTGCCCTTGCAGAACATTTTCATTGAAATAGGTTTCGTTGTATACGTTCATGTTGATGCCCGCATATTTCGCCTTACACGCGATCTTCTGCTGACCGCGCGCAACGGCTTCCGCGAACTGGTGCTGACCGAACAGTTCCTTCGTCGAGCCCGAAAATTCGACGCTTACCTCCTGCATCGTCCCAAGGACGCGCGGGGTCGGTGTCGGTTTCTTCGGAATCGCAATCATCATGCCCGCGCCAAATATAAACTGACTCATTTTATCTGCCTCCTAATCTGCTATCAGTACCGTAATTGGGACAATCGCAACCGACTGAGCGCCAAGTGTTCCCTCGTCGGTTTCAATCTTCCCATCAATCCGGCAATCTATTACCAAGCCGTCAAGTATCTGCTTCATCTCGCCGAGTTCTCGGCGTGGCCTCAGCGCAGCCGCAATCTTATCAAGGATATGATTCATGGGCGTTGCTGTGACCGCATTCTCGTCGCCGCCGACGGACACGTAGACGTACAGTTCCATGTGGAGCGTCCAGACCGCACGCAGGTGATCAAGCTGTTCACCGTTCTGCGTCAAGAATACGGCGGGCTGTTGAATAGTCGGTACGTCATTCCAATGCTTCAGCCTGCGGCTCCACGTTATGACATCACCCCCGACACGTTCGCGCAGCCAGTCAAACACACCGCAATATACAGCCTCACGGGTCACTGGATCGCCTCCTTTACGGCATTTCCGAGCTCTGCCATAATTTCATCTCGTTGGTCATTGAGCGCGGTGCGCAGGAATGACTTCTCGGGATAATCGACGTGGCGCGCGTGGGCGCGGACGACGATTTTCTTCGGTGATTTAAGCCTCTTTCCGAACGCCATCTTGATTGTCCGCATATGTTCCCGGACACTCTGTGTGCCGTGGAATCCATACTCATGGAATGCCGCGTATTCAACATTTGTGCCGACACGACCGACGATCCCGCCGCCATCGCGAACAACCTCTTGATGTATGCTGCCGCGCAAGTTATTCGTGCGAACCTTTAGGACTTGTCCCGAGAGTTTGTCACGGACAACATGCGCCTGCAAACGGATCGTGATGCGCCCCATGCTGTCAACGAGCTTTCCGTCAATCGAGCCGGATGCCCGCTGAAATTTCGCACGGAGTTCGTCGTCGCCGATGATAATCGCCTCGATGCTCACGGCGTCACCCGTTTGTATTGTTGGATGACGGCACGTCCAAAGTCGCTGAGATCCTTTTGCGAATACGCAACGGTCTGTCCGCCGAGGTCTTTCGATACCTCGCCAAGGCGGCTTTTTTCTTTGTAGCGCAGCGCCGCGAGTTCAAGGCATGCGAATCGTATGTCATCCGGGACATCCAGCATCCCTTTCGTGTGCTCATAGTCGTGCTCCAATCCTTCACGGCGGTTCATTTGCGTGAGCAGAAAGCTCGATGCCGCGCGGATCAGCATCATCAGCAGAGCATCATCCTGATTGCCCCCTGACGTAATGCCGATATAGTTCTTCAGCTCGTTTAGCGTGACAAGCTCATGCTGCGCCATCGCCGTCGTCCTTGTCCTTACCGCCGGACTTGCCACCTTTTCCTCCGGAGTTCTTTCCTCCAGCATCCTTACTATCAGTGTTGGCGTTCTGACCGTTTTCAGTCCCGCCGCCAGCATTGTCGCCAGAGGTATTGTCGGAACCCTTCGTCAGCGCAGCAACCTCCTCCGGCGTCGGCGCATCCAGCCCGAACAGGATCGCCTCCTGCGGGCTGATCGGCGCATCAATCAGTCCGTTCTCAGCCATATAAGTTACACCATCAACAGTGATTTCCGTGACGTCATGTGCTTTCAGCAGCATATTTGCACCTCCTTACACATCCGCAATGTTGGTGATCACGCCAAACGCGAAGGGCGCATAGAGTGCGAACGCCTCTGTTGCATAGACACCGTACTCATACTTACGCGTCTTGCGCGGCCACTCTGTCTGGAAGTAGTCCTGCTGACAGCGCACCTCCGCGATATTGGCGACATTGCTCACAGGGTAGGGCATAGTCGTCGAGCGGAACATGATCGTCCCGGCGGGCATATTCGGATGAAGGACAATGCGGACGAGCGTGCCGCCGCTCATCGTGTACTTGTTGAGATACGAGCCGACCGCCGTGCCCGCAGAGAGCGTCGCCATCTGCGCCGTGCTTGCGTCGAAGTTAAAACGGATCAGGTTGCTGCCGCCGTTCTCAAGCACCTTCTGTGTAATGTTCTGGAGCTCCTGCGCACTGACGTAAATCTCGTCCGGCGATGCCTTGTACTTATCCCAGAACCAGCGAAACGCCTCGTCAATCTCAACGATGCCCGCTGCCTTGTCTGCCGTCAGCCCCGCAGCCGTCGGCATGCTCTTGAAATAGCCGCCGTTCTTCACAACCTGCGTCAGATAACCGTCAATGACGAGATCATTCGCCGACCAATCCTCGGCAGGCAGGTCTTTTGCCTGCTGCGTCCCTTCGGCATTGGCCGTGATTGTGACACTGCTCGTCGTCGTGATCGCGCCGAGTTTCTCTGCATTCTCTGCGCCCCAGAACCACGCATACGCGAAAGCTCCCTTCGTCGGTGCAACGACGGCCGTGATACTGTTCGTTGCTCCGGCTCCGGTCGTCACATTCGCCGCATCAGACTTCTGCGCTGTGCCGCCGCCGTAAACATCCTTCGATCCGTCTGCATTCTCGCGGGTCACCTTTGCCTTGACGCCGCTCGCCACGTTTGCCGCATGATAGCCCTCAAAGGTGAGTGCTGCGCAAACGACAGAGATTTTCGTCGAGGCGGAGAGCGTGCCGCCTGTCGTCTTTGCCGCAAGGGTCGGCGTCTTTGTCTTGCCGAGTTTCATCGAGCAGTTGCCTCCGAGCAGCACCTTCTCCTCACCGATGATAACCGCCTCGAGCAGATTCTTTGTGCAGATCGCGCGCAGATTGTCAAAGCCCTCGCCCTGAAGGACTGCCTCGTCGGTCACGAAGTTTTCAAGGCCGAGTGTCTTGTAGAGTGCGAACGCATCCTGCGTCTCAATGGAGATAACACCGCTGCGCTGTCCCTCGGAGACACCCATCGACACACTGTCGATATTGACGCCCGTGATTGCCTTCCAGTGCGTAGAGTCGCCGCCGCCGCCCTTGACGCGGGGCGTCGAGTTGCGCAGCGGAGAGAGCACCGGGTACATAAGACGCGCGGCCGGCTGCAAGTCGTAGTTCTTGAGACCGCTGCCCGTTGTAATCCCGTCCGCTTTCTTGAGCGGTGTTGCCAGCGCACGGTGCAGTGCCTCGTTCATGCGTGCCAGTGTCTCCTTAGAAGTCTGATACATACTCATTTCATTGTCCTCCATCATTCCTTAGTATGCCCACGAACGCTGCGCGCCGTGCTGCTCTTTGATACGGTCAAGTGCGTCATCCGCCGGGGACGCATCCGTCTTATCCGTCTTGAGTTTGAGGCCGTCTGTTTTGAGCACAACCTTCGTAGGTGCTGCCGTTTTTGCAAGCTTTTCGACCTGCTCCTTGAGCTCTGCGGCCTCCTTATCCTTTGCCGCAAGCGCAGCCTCCATCTTCTGTACGGACGCGGTAACAGGCTTCAGCGCCTCAGCGACGGCAGCCTGTACCGCTTTCGCCACATCATTGGTCTCCGGCGCCTCTTTTGTGTCATCGCCGCCCTCGGACTTCTCCGGCTCGTCAGCAGATGCAGGCGCATCCGCCTTTTCCGGCTCTGCTGCCGTATCCGTGCACTCTGCAATCGCCTCTGCGAGATTCGCAACGCACGTTTTGAGTTTCTCCGGCACATTCTCGTCATCGGCGAGACCCGCATTGATGTCGCTGATCAGTGCACCGAACTCTGCAAGGTCAATCTTTTTTACCTTATCCTCCATGTCATTCCATCCTTTCAAAACCATGTTCCGGACGCTGCCGTCCGACTTGACCACCTCTACAATACTTGCCGACGGCACACACGGGCGATCGGCAAGGGAGAGCTCCATCGGGCGCAGGGTGTAGCGTGTCGCCGCACCATCCTCCCAGCGCTTGACATAATAACCACCAAAGCTGAGTCCTGTGTAGACACCCTCACACACCTTGCGCCATTCGCTGTCATCCACAACCTTGATGCAGACATTTACTGTTTTCGATGCGTCGTCGAACTCAATAGGGCGGACGATCTTGCCGGCCGAGACATCTCCATGCATCGCACGGACGTTGCCGTAGTTGGCATTACCGCTCTCCTTCGCCTGTTCCGCTGACCATGTTTCGATATACGGCTTTGATGACACATAGTCAAAAATCTCACCTGCGCGGTCGACTTCCTCGGCGGCAGCGATGCCATAGACGAGGCGTTTTTCCTCCTCGATTTTCCGAATTGGGATATAAAGCAATGGTTCACCTCCTAAAATCCTCTGTACGCGATTTTTGTCCTCGATGTATATAAACCCCTTCATTACGGATTTTCCAAAAATTTAAAAGGTGTTTGAAGGGAATTAAAAGGCAATCTAACTCTCGTCATCCGTCATGTCTTCTGCAAGAACAGGGATAAGTGTGCAAAAGCAGTTCGGATGATAGGGCGGTGCATCATGTCCCGACGGGAAATTCTCATCAATTCCGACGGTACCCGCCTCGGCATTCTCAACGCACATCTCACAGCCGCCGTCGATGCAGAGGGACTGCTTGCCCGCAACAATGCCGGACGCTTTCCAGCCAATGAGATTGCCGTTTTGGTGTGCGAATTGGAGCTCTGTGCGGCTGATCATATCTGCGCGGCGCGCCCAGAACTGCTGATCATCGCGAATCGTCGCTGTGAGTTTCTGTGGGCTCCAACCCTCGTCGATCGCTTTGCTCACAGTACCGCGCAGCACCTCGCGCGTGGATTCCGTGATCGCCCATTTGGGGTTGGGGTTATCTACGAACTCCTTGCCATTCCACTTTTTACCGACAAGTTCTGCGGCACGGGCACGCGCCCACTCCTGTGCGTTGGCATCAACTATATCCGTGATCCCGTCGGTCGATGCCTTGATGCTCCGCAGTCCTTCATATGCGCCTGCCTTTGCAATCTCCTCAAGGCACTCGGCAGCATCGTCAAAGAGGATTGTCCATCCATCAAAATCAAGGTCATCAAGCGCCATCTGCAAAAGTTTTTTCTTTTTCTTTGCATCTAGCTTCTCTGCCTGCGCCATCGCTTTCGCGTAGGAGTTTTCGAGTTGGCGGAGGAGATCAGGCTTAACCTTATCAAACATGCGGCGGATTGCTACGGCGAATTGTTGCTGCATGTCCTCGCGTGTGGGGGCATCCCGTTTTTTTGCGGACGGTGCATCCGTTTTTTGGAGGGCGCTACCATCGGCAAAAAGCGCCGGGAACTGTATCTGCTGCGGCGTGAGTGCGGCGAACTCCTCTGCCTGCTCCTCAGTGAGTGGATCGTAGCCAAGCCGGCTGCGCACCTCGCTCGGTGTAAGGATACGCAGATTGACATACATCTGATCAATCTGCGCCTGCTTGAGAGGTTCGACTTCCTCTTTCGTCGCCCAGACGAACTCCACACCATCTACATCAAAGTAGTCATGCAGCAGGATGTCCATGATTTCCTTGAGGTAGTTCAGGAATGCCCGTTGCCCCTCATCCTGACTTGCCGCCTGCGTCGTCTCCGCCGTCGCACGATTCGTCTCTTTGACGAGTGCCGTCGGCGGCAGGTCAAGCGCATAGGAGATGATGCGAGCGAGCCATTCATCGAACTCGTCCTTCATCGGTGAGTCTTTGGGGAAGATCGGGTTGATGCCTGCAGGCACAAAGCGCGCCTTGCGTTTGATCTTGCTGTCTCCCTCAAACAACGCATCCCAGTAATTCTGGAACGCGCCGATCTGATCGACCGACCAATCCGGCGGACAGGAGAGGAACGCCTCGGGAATCGTGCCCTGCGTGTAGTAGTCGAGCTGATACATCTGCCGGTTGAGAGCAAGATTGACCGTCATGATGACCTGCTCCACCTTGCTCAGCCCGTAGAGTTTATGCGAGCGGACGTTGCGCGGGAAGTAGAGGAGCTCGTCTGTCGTGAGGTCCACAGCCGGAATCCCATCGATGATCTGCTGATAGGCGGGGAGCGGCGGCGCAGGTGTGCGCCCCTCGTCTGTGATGTTGACCTTGATTGTTGCGCCGTCAACGAGCTCAAGCGCATGGATATGTCCGGCGATATTGCGCCGGATGTAGATTGCAGGTGCATCAATAACGAGAACATCTTCAACGATCGAGCGCATCCATCGAGAGAAACTGTGCACGCCGTCAGGGCGGCGGAGCTGTTTGTAGAGTTTCTCTGCCTGTGCACGCGCGACAGGATCAGTTTTGTCGATTGCCGTGATGTTCCAATCCATCGCCTCAATCTGGTCTTTACGTTTTTCGATTGCGAGGCGGAGGAGGTCATAACCATCGGCGAACATACGGAGCTGCTCAAACGTGATTTCTGCATCCGCGCGCGGCATTGTTTGGATGTTGCTCCGCACGGAAAAATCAAACTGTGAGGGCGGCGAGCCTTTCGGGAGTGCTGCCTTTTGTGGTTCGCCCGCGCTTAAATAGGCCTTGATAAATCCTTGAACGCCGTTTAAAAACTGTGTTCCAAAACTCATGTCCCGCCTCCTTTCAGTGTATCCTTGAGCGTTCCAAGCAGGCCTTTCTCCTCGATCTTTGCGCGATAGTAGTCGAGGATTCCGAATCGTGCACTGGTGATCATCGTCAATGCACCGCTCACAGAATCGACCATATCGTCATGGCGGCCATTTGGGAAAGCTTCGGCTTCATCCAAGAAATCTTTGTTCCAGTCACCGATGACAATTTTGACATTTCCGGCCTCGGCCGCTGCTGAAAGGGGCAGGGCACGCTCGATCTTGTTGCTGGTCTTTTTATCCCCGTAGAATGTATAGCCTTTGAGGATATTGCGCCGATAGTGGTCAATCGTATTGACGCCAGACGAGCCCGGCTCCTGCTCCATGTGGATTTTTACGCCGTGCCCGTCAACGGCTGCGGTCTGTCCGACAAGTCGCTCAACGCCCAGCGGTGAGCTCTGTACATGACGAATATCTACAATATAATAGATGCCGTCCTTCTCGGCGATCCGCGCGCCCGATGTCCAGTCCGGGTCTTTTCCGGCACGCTTTTCCGTCGCCGCAAGATCCCAGTAACGGACGCTGCGTGCATCGCGCGGATAGTCGCGGACAACCTCGAACCACTCGCGTTTGAACATACGCACTGCATCCGGCGGCTGCGGATTCTGCTGATAGAGCGCATACCAGTCACGGCTGCTGACCGCCTTTTTCTTTTTGACAAGCCAGTCTGCTCCGTAGCGTTCCGGCCAGAGCGGTTCGCCCGGCGCGCGTCCGATCGGATCATTTTTCTCCGCCTCGCAGGGTAGATTGATGATCTCCCAGTGTTCTCCGCTCTCCTTTGCTTCTTTTAGGATGCGCCCCGCGAGGTCGTCCTCATGCCAGCGCGTCATAATGAGGATGATGCGCCCGCCCGGGGCGAGGCGGGTGAGCAGCGTTGCACTGTACTCGTCCCAGATGCCCTCGCGGACGGTCTCGGACTCCGCCTCTTTTCGATTCTTTACAACATCGTCAATGAGGAGGAGGTCTGCGCCTTCGCCGGTGATGCCGCCGCCGAGGCCGACGGAGATCATGCCGCCTGCATGTCCCTCGATGTCCCAGTTCGTTTTACTGCTGTTCGAGCGGTCGAGCCGGATGCCGAAAAGGGCCTCGCCAAAATCCGCGACCTTCTTCCGATTACGATTGCCGAACTTCTGTGCAAAATTCGCGCTGTAACTCACCTCGATGACGCGCCGATCGGGATTGCGTCCAAGAAACCATGAAGGAAATGTCTCCGTCGTCGATTGAGATTTCCCGTGGCGCGGAGGCATGAAGATCATCAGGCGATCAATCTCTCCGCGCTCGACAGCCTCGAGTTTCTCGCAGACAAGATGCAGATGCCGACAGGGCTGCCACCGGCCATGATGTGCATATTGGCAATACGCCTCATAGCTCCTGCGGTACTGCTCGAGTTCCGGGCTATGTGTCTTATTTCCGACGAGTTCCTTCAAGACCGACATGCCCGCGCCTCCTCTTACTGACTTTCTTTCGTCTCCGCAGCCACCGCATCAACCATCGAAACGAGACGTTCGAGGATTTCCGGTGTCTTCTGGAGTTCCTCTTGCAGACTCTCCTTGATGCGAGCGACAGCGACCTCGACCATGCGCCCTGCATCCATCTTCAGTTTTTCGCGCTGCACGGCAGAGCGTTCGAGGAGTGCCAGCGCCTTTAGGATTTCGCTGCTTTTCGCATCGCGCAAATCCTCCGCTGCAACGAGCCGCTCCATAATGAGCTGCAAGGCAAGTTGTGTCGCCGCCTCTGTCATTTCAAGCGCGGGGCCATCCTTCCCCTCGGTCATGATCGTGCGCGCCTGTTCCTTGACAATGCGCAGCCGTTCCAGTTTGCTGAGGAAGTCCTTGCCATAGCGCCCGACACTGCTCTTTGAAATGTCATGCCCGCTTTCGCGGAGATACGTCGCGATACTCTCATAGGTCTCGCCAGCGACAAGCCGCTCGTTGATTGCCTGTATGAGAGATTTCGGCAGCTCTGTTGTGATCCGCGCATGCTTGCGTCTGTTACCCATCGAGATCAACTCCCACATCCGGCGGGATATTGCCCTCAATGAGATCAATGCCCTTCGGCAAGAGTTTTGCGAGCTTACGCGATACGCCGAGGCACTCCGCCTCCTCGATAGCGATGTACCCCTTTTCGCGCAGGTATATGAGATGTGTCTCCACCTCAGCGGGCGTGATCGTGTACTGTGCATCGATAAGGATGTCCGCGATCAGACGGTCTCCCGTCTGCTGCGGATAGTTGAGTTTCAGGATTTTCATGATGCGCCCGCGTACATGACGAGAGTTGTGTCCTTCCAGTGTCGTCATCTTTTATTTCTCACCTCCCGTAAGCTTTGCGATATTCTTGCTGATTGAGCTGACCTCGCCCGACATGCGGTCGATCTTTGTATCCAGTGCCGAGATGCTGCGGAGGAAGTCATCACGCAAAACGTATTGGAGCGGCAGCGCGCTCCGCAGCGTCTCAATCTCTTTATGCACTTCGGCGAGATGATCGCGGTTTTCCTTGACTTCTTTGTTCAGCGCTGCGCGAATCTCGCGCGACTGGTGCAGGATGATCCCGAACATCGTTGAGCCGATGCCGATCATGACGGATGTCCAATTAAATTCCATCAGAATCGCCTCCGAAAACCAACGCCCCAGAATTTTGACGGCTCGACCGGGTTCATCAGCACATCAATTCCGTAGTTTCGATTCTCATATCCGAGCCCGAGCGCAGCACCCTCGCTGGTCGCAAACGCACCGAACGAGAAATGTTTCATCTGTGCCCGCGCCTTTTGCTCTGCCGCTGTATCAATGAGCGGTGTAAGGTCTAGTGTCGCGTGCGTCGACACCTCGCTTTGAATCTTCCCGTGCTCGAACTTTGTCGTCTCGCCTGTGATCCCCCGCAGGTCGTATTCCTTGCCGTTATACTTTACGGCGACCGTCGGCGGAGTGACGCTCAGTTCTGCATCCGTCTGTTCGCGGACGCGGCTACCATCAGGAGCGGTGACATATTCCTTCGGTACATATGCCACGTCTGCCGAGCTCTTTGCGTCTGCCTTAACCTCGATCGGCTTTTCACCATCGTGCACGCGGGCGTTCTCATAGATCGCAATCTGCTCCTTTGCAAGAGCAAGCTCGCGCTGGAGTGTGTCGATTTGTGCCTCTTTCCAAGCAATCACAAAGAGCGCGGCAATGAGGAGTATCACTATGATCGCAACGCTTCCGGCTGTCGGCGATTCCCGCAGCCGCTCGTATAAGTCTCTCATGAGCCGCTCTCCAGAGCCGCAAGAGCATCTGCACACTCGCGTTCAAAGCGGCTGTACAGTCCATAACGGCAAGAGGGCGTTGTCCACTCCGGCGTTTTACACACGGAAAGATAGATTGCACGGATAAGGTCGTAATCAAACCGCGCATCATCGACATACGAGAGATTCGGATAGCCGCTGTAATCATCGCTTGCCTCGTTATACATGCGGTGACATGCCGTCTCGAACATCTCGACGATATTGCCCGTGCCGTACTGCACTGCACGGCTCCAGATCACGTCCTGCATGACGTGCGTATGCTTGTCCGCATCGAATCCAACGCTCCGCAGTGCCTCCACGGCGGGCAGGTAGTATGCATAGCAGATATAGTCGTGCTGCATCCGCGCAAAACCGTCCTCGTCGATGCGGGCAATCTCACGCCACGCACAGTCAAAGTCCGCCGAGGCGATTGGGAACTGACTCAGCGTGCGCGCGTAATTTGCATAGGTCTCACTCGCCGACAGGCGAATCGCCCAGTCAAGAAAACTCCGCACGCTTCCCATGCGGCTCGCAAGCTGATAGAGTCCGTAGCTCTTGCCGCCCGGATCGCCCTCGCCGGGCGAGATCGTCGCGGGGCTCCCGCTCGATTCATATTTTGCGCTCAAATCTCCAAGCATTCTTTTTCCTCCCCGTCTCTTTCAAGGGCATCAGCCCATAAATCTCCCAGCGTTATTGATGTACTTGTCAACTACCTTGCCGCCCGTCGAGAGCGTTGTCGTTGTCGCCGCAAAGACTGCGTAATGCGGCCAATCCTGCCCTGTAAAGAGAAGCCAGAGCGTCACGAACACAAAGAGGACAAAAAGCCCGAACGTGATCGTCGCAAGGAGCGACGGACGCCCATCCGGGCCGTAGATCAGGTCACGGATGAAGTGCAAAACAAAAAGCGGCAGATTCTTCACAAATGCAAGTATCGTTTCCATACTGTCACCTCCAATAAAAAAGAACCGTATCAAGCACTGCCTGATACGATTCTATAAAAATTTTTCTGCATGCTATATCTGCACGGTTCAAAGATTCTCCGGCGAAGGAAAAAGGTTGATCTGACTTTTGCGCCAGCTCAGTTCCGAGGCGATCTCATACACGCTGCGCTCGGATAGTTCGAACCGCCGCGCGAGCTCCTTATGATTGCGTCCGTCAAAGAGCTTCGCGACTGCGCGCCGCTTCGCCGGCGCGATCAGATTGTCATACTTCGGGATGTAGAGCGATGTGCCGCCGTAGAGTTTGCACAGCTGCAGGAGATTCACGAGCCCGAGCGATCCTGCGAGCTCTTGCCATTGGGGCGGCAAGTCCTCCGGTACAATCTCGTCCATCGTCGCGCGGATGTCCTCGCCGTTCATGGCGCTGCCCTTCGTGCCATCGCTTTAAGGCACTCAATCATCTTGTTTGCATCGCCGCGCGTCTGCGGCCACGCTTTCTTGATGACACGCTTGCAGAGGTTCTGCTGACGCTCTGCCGTGTCGATACCGAGCTCGGTATAGAGTTTCTTGAGTTTTTCGAGCTGCCATATACCGACGAGAGCATCTGCATTCCGCTTGCGCGACGAGCGCCCCGTATAGGCAGGGGGGGTGAATCCGAGGCGGATAAGATACCGCATGAGCTGCGAGAATCCCGCCTGCGTGATCTCCTTCGCTGATTCCGCGCCTCCATGAACCGAGAGCACCGCTCGATAATTCCCATCATCAAGCGCGAGCTCGCGTTTCGCCACATGGAGCAGCGCGATCTGCTTCGGGCTAATCTTCTGCGCTTTCCACATCCTGACCATCTCCCTTCCGAGCTGTGAGTGTAAGGCTCAGCGATTCATCGAGATTGACCGAGTTCCGCACCTCGTCTCGATCCACAAGATCGGGCTCGAAGAACCGTTCGACGAGCTGTCGATTGAGTTCCTCGCGGATCGCATCGAGTTCCTCCTCTCGAGCGCCGCCGACGCCAACGGCGGCGAGCACTTCCTTATCCTTCGCATAGTCGCCCTTGAGTTTCTTTCGGACAACCTTGCGCATCTGTGCATCCTCGATGCCCATACTGAGGAGGATGCCGTCAATGTCATGCGCGGCATAGTCTCCGCGAACGAGAGCGATCAGCGCCTCCTTGAAACGGGCATCAATCTCGTACTTGACGGTGTGCTTGCGTGTGATCTTATCCTCAACAAGGACACCTGCATCAAGTGCCGCCGCAAGGCGCGCATAGTTGTCGACCTCTAGTTTCGTCTTATACGTCATTTCAGCGCTGCCGTAGAGCGAATCGTACCGGACATAGCGCAGATTCTTGTTCTCCATCTCGGTAAGCGCTGCCGTCTGGAGCTTTGCCTTGATCTCCTCGAGAGCCGTCTTGCGCTGCCGAATCTCGTTGTCCAGCGTCACAGCGCGGCTGATAAGCGCCGCGATTTCCTTCGGCTGCGTGTCGATTACCTCAAACATGGTCGGCCTCCTTCTTCATGCGGTCGATACAAGTCTTGCAGACAAAACGTCCGTCATACATGACGAGCTCGCGATCACTTTTGCAGAACAGGCAGAAACCACGCGAGCGTTTTAGAACGATGTCGCCCTTGTTCGTGTGACTCACATCCAGTGTCTCACCGGGTTCAAGCCCAAGCTCCCGCCGCAGATGCGCGGGGATCGTCACACTCCCTGCACGGCTGATTTTCTTCTGATTTAACATTCCGATGCTCCTTTCTCATCCCAAACCTCACGCCATCCGTGCGCGGCGGCATATGCGTCAAGCTCTGCCTGTGCCTCGTCGCGATTGTCCCGCATCTCGAACTGACGGCAGGCGTGGAAGCTCTTCTTCCCGGCTTTGCAGTAGAACGGCTTGAATGTATTCGCCCGCAGTGTCTCACGCACCGCATAGCGCCATCCGCGCCCGTCTTCATAGATTTTTCGCATGTTTATATCCCCTTATCAATTCTTCATACACGGTTTTCAGCCGCTCACGGCTCTTTGACTGCCTCCATTTTTCTGCATCGTCGGGTTCGTCCCCCAACACGGAGACGGCACTTGTTACAGAAAGCCCAAGCTTCATCCGCTCACGCTCCGAAACAATGAGTATAAATGGCTTGCGGCACGCATTGACAGGGAAGCTATATACCCTGCCAAAACTGCGCTGCCGAAAATAGAAATGAACGGCGCTGCATAATGCTTTGTCCTGCTCACATACCACCATCAGCACGCCTCCGGCGAGATAATTACCTGACGAGCCCGCAGAATATCATCCATCCCGATCGCGCGCTTTGCGTCATTGGCGAGCATCCATGCAAAGAGGAACAGTTTCGTCATGACGCGCAGCGCCCCTGTCCCGCGTGCGACGCGATGCAGTTCTGCAATGCAGTCCTTGTCCATCTGCACGCCGTGCTGGAGGACAATCTTCTTCACATCCTCCAGAGGAACTTTCGCATCAAGTGCGATCCGCACGGCGCGGGAGAAGAACTGTCCCGTCAGCGTCTTGTTCTGCTCCGTGATGATGTCCATGATCGCAGGATTGCCGACGAGGATCAGCGGCACATCCGTGATGTCGTGGATGCGCCGGAGCGTCTCAAGCGCTGAGAGCCGCAGGAAGTGTGCCTCGTCAATGATGATCGCCCGATTCGAGCCTTTAAGTATCTGCACGATTGACTTCTCGAGCGCCTTGTTGCGCCCGGTCTGCTTTTTGCCGATCGCCTCAAGAATCTCCTCCATCACGTCACGGCCGTTGTGTATATTCGGCGATGCCGTGAAAAAGATGCTGTTCGGATGACTCTCGACCCATCGGGTCACCGTGACGGTCTTGCCGATGCCCGGTGCACCGTAGATGCAGATGATGTCGTTGCGATCGTTCGCGTACTGGAACCCGAACATCATCTTCTGCATCACGTCAGTCTCAACAATGTCCGGCTCTTTGACCGTCATCACAGCGCCTTCGCGGCTCTCCTCTGTTTCGAGCACGGCGGCGATCTTCTGTGCCACCACATCCACACGCCCCTGATATTTACCCTTCAGGAACGAGGAGAGAGCGCCGCCGCTGATGCCTGCCATCTTCGCGAACTGCTCGCGGCTGACCTCCTCATGCGCAGCAAGGTAATCCTCCACGCGGCGAATCACATCTGCCGTCGCTGCATCCATGTTGACTGTTTCTGCTGTCATTAGGGTTTCCTCCTCTTTTCGATCTTCGCCTTTGCCATGATTGCAAAGGGATTCACGTCATCCGTTCCCGTCGCCTGCATTGCCTGTACGGATTCCTTGCCCGTCTTCGGCAGAGCTATGAGCTCCACAACCTTCGAGGGTTTCACGTCAGCGGCACTTCCGCCGCAGACGCGGTACAGCTCTGTAATATCTGCGGGTGTGAGCGGCTGTGCGCTCTTTGCCGCCTGATACGACGGATGTGCAATGACCGCTTTGCGTTCGCGCGCCTTGCGCGCCTGCTCGGCGTCGAGTTCCTCTGCCGATGCCGCAATCGCAGGGAGAGCAGAGATGCGCTCCGCTTCGCCGAGATAACGGTCATCCGTATCGTAGAGCCAGATATGCTCCGGGTCTTCGTCGCGATAACGGACGTATACCCGCTTTCCTTTGAGAAGCGCCATGTCCGGATGATAGTATTCCGATTTCCGGAATGTGATGCCGTTGCGGCCGATCCGGAACGGATTCGTCGAACGCATGAAGTAGAGCCGCATCACATCCGCATCGGCCGTTCGTACCGGCAGGCGCGTCCGCATGTAGGTCTCGTCCGGGCATTCGCCCGCGCGCCCCGCACCTTGCGAAACGGTCTTATTGAATACCGTCCGAATCCAGTCATCGAAGATGACGCGGAACTCGGCGAGATTCATGGCGTACTTCTTCGGATTCTTCATTCGCTCCTCGAGCACGTCGGGACGCTCGTCTTGATTGCGTCCGCAGTACAACGGGAATGCCTTTGAAAACCGCTCGACAACCTCCTTGAATGCCCGTTCAATGACCTTTGCACGAGCGTTTTCAACGATTGCCCAGTGTGTCTTGATGTCAAGACGATCCATCAGCGAGCGTGCCATCTTACCCTCGGCGATCAGCGTCTCCTTGTCCTCCTCAGTGAGCGGATTGCCGCGATGCCCGCGTCCGGCGAATTTCGCCGAGCAGTAGTCGCGTCCGTTGTCAATGTAGATGTGACGGGGGAGACCGATCGCAGGATCGAGTGCTGCATTCGCAAACGCCGCGATGATCTCGTCCGTGCAGGGAGACAGGTTGATCGTCCAGCCGACGAACTTGCGGCTGCGCATATCCAGCCACGCTGTCATCCACGGACGCGCCCATTTCGGCTTTTCTATCGTCCCAACATTAACGAAAACATCAAGGACGTGATGATCGCCGACGAATACCTCGCCCGCACGGATGCTCTCAGGATCGCGGCGGGTGAATGTCTGGATGTCGTCCATATACTTCTTGTCGCCGAACCTGCGGAGTGTCCGCACCGCCTCGGGGATGTCCTCCTTCACCATGCGCGCGATCGTCGCACGCGAGGGGATTGTCCATCCTTCGATCTTTGCCTTGCGGGCGAGCAGGATGTAGCAGTCACCGACGCTCGGGCGGGATTGTTGGAGATACTGTACTTGAAAGAACTCCCATGCAGGTGCATCGATGCGGCGCTCGCCCTTGCGTTTGCCATACTGCGGCAGGAGACCGGAGAGCCCATCCGCGCGATGCTTTGCCTGCCAGTTGTAGAGCGTTGACTGCGAGAGCTGCGCATCGGGGTGTGCTGCGTTCCAGTCGTGGAGGAATGCCCGCGTCAGCTCCGTACGCTTGCCCGGTGTCGCGATATACGCCTCATACTCCTTCAGCGTTCGATAACGTTCGTTCGCTGCTGCGCGTGCATCCGCATCAGCACGATCATAGACGGATGCGACAGGCCGCTCCGGCTCCTCGATGATATTGTGCTGCCGGAGATATGCCGACTGCACTGCCTCGGGGAGCGCCGCAAGACGGATCATGATCATCTTGCCGCCTTGACACCGCACACCGTCGCGATAGTGCAGCTCACCATAACGCCCCGCCATCGCGTTCTTGCGTACGGCTCGCTCACCGATCGTAAGCAGCTCCGCTGCCTCCTTGACCGTCAGCAGATATTTGCCCGACATGGCATCACCTGCTCCCGGTTCGGCGGCAGGGTGAGTTCGTGGACAGCGCCCCGTCCGATTTGATGTGTTACCTTATCCGGTTGGAGCGTCATGCGGACGGCATTCGTGCCGACCTGACACCAGACTTTGCGCACGCCGTTGATGCGCGATTCAATGTATGTCATCATCTTGATACCCCTGTACCTTTCTCAGTTCGCGCGTGAGCGCCAGATGCTTCTTGCGCGCTGCTTTTTCAACTGCCTGCAATCTCCCAATCTCGAGATAGTAGACATCCTCTGACTTGATCATCCGGCACCCGGCAGCAGCCGTCAGTACATCGAGCGGCGTGTAGTCCTTCACGATGCGGCAGAACGTCGGCAGATACTCGGCGGGCATGCGATATCCCTCCTTGCTCTCTGCGGTATAGGCGTTCAGCATCGACTCTGTGATCTCAGTGCCGAGCATCTCGCTCATTTGTCCTGCGATCGCATAGCGTTTCAGGCCGCTGCCCTTGATCGCCTCGGCGATTGACTCCTTCATTCGGAGCGCCAACGGTTTTGTTTCTGCTGCATAATCCGGGCGGTTAAACTTCCTCGGGTTGATTTCTTCAATCAGGTCAAAAAGGCTCATTTGATTTTCATTGGCCTCGGCAGGTTTTTGTCTGCGTTTTGCCATTGCCACACCTCACAAAAAACTGTATACTAAAAAGTAAGTTACTTTTCTGCTATCTTTACGATAACGAAAAAGGCCTTTATGGATCTTTTTCGTTAATTTGTGGAGGCAAAAAAGTTTCTTCAGCATGAGCCGGCGGAACTGTCGCCAAACATTAGCGCCGCTCATGCTGCCTTAAAGACTTTCTCCATCGGTCTCCCAATGATCTCTGCGATCCGCTCCTGAATCCTGCGGCTCTTGCTTTTGCCGTAGATGACATAATGGATCGCCGGATGCGAGACGCCGAACTCTTTTGCGATTCGACGCTGCGTGTATCCTTTTTTTCGCAGGAGACTGATGATTCGATCTCCGGTCAATGTTCTCACCTCCTAAAACTTCTTTTCTGTTTTTGGGTGATGCTTTCCTTATAGGAAAAGCATCGCATAGACTGCGTATGCAGCCACCGCCAGCGTTGCCGTCTTGATCGCCCCATCAATCAAGAGCCCGTACAGGAACACCAGACCAACCAGCGCCGAGAGCATGATGACTGCCCCGATGCAGAACGCGAATACTCTCCTACATCCCTGTACAATCGTCCGAACAACCTCCATTTCATCACCACCTTTCAAGGAAAGGATCTTCTTCATGATCGACTTCATCCCGCCGTGGAGTTTCTTTGAAAAAGTTCTCGCAATTATCCCCGCAGCTGTCAGTGCATGGATTGCTCGTGCAGCACTAAATTGGAATCAAGAAAGGGAACGGCATCGCTTCCGCGTATGCTGCCAGTGCTTACGAGAGGAGGTCGATTCCCATAAAAATTGGATTGAGTGTGCCCTTCATCATGACATACCTTTGAGCAGAGAAATTGTGCTAAGCCAGCCAATCACAAGAGACTTTGAACGTCTAAAATATGATGATACTTTTCGATTTATGCCCGCTGACGACTTTAGTAGCCTATTCGCTTATTACCAAGGGATTGAGGTACAACGTCTTCTGATTCAAAAGACACCAGATCACAGTATGTCTAAAATCGTTAAAGAAAGCGGCATAGAATTGCTGCTGGAGCATCGCGAGAGACTGCTAAAGATATTGGATCACCACATTAAAAATGGTGGTAAATAGTTCAATTAAATTCCCTATCACGTAAAGTGATCCCGCGATAATCCCAATCCAGAGAAGGGGTCCTGTAACAGCTGCTATGGTAGCTAGTGCCGCCATCATAAGGGGCTCGGTCAGCTTGCACGCCTTATCCATAAGTCTCGTCCACCATCGGATCACCCTCTCACCTCCTCCCTTATCCACCTCCCCACATCCTCCGCCGACGCTCTTATCTTCAAATATTTCGTCCGTCCGGATGCGGTTAGAAGTAAGTCAATTCATTAAGTTACATTTCTATTATACTCAAATATCTATTCGTTTTCAAGAAAAACTCTATTTTTACACAAATATTTTCTAACGAGGTCTTTTATGATTAAGCCAGAAGATTATCCGATAATCGACAGAATAAAGGGATTACGGGAGTCTCGTGCGCTATCTCAGGCGAAATTTGCCAATTTGATAGGCGTTTCTTCTGGAAATGTAGGACAATGGGAGCGTTACACCACTTTACCCGGAGCGCTTGCATTACGCTCTATCGCTCGAAAATTAGAGTGTTCGGTTGACTGGATTTTAACAGGTGATGAACCCAAACCACACACAAAAAAAATCGAGGTCATTCCTGACCCCGAACTAAAACGGATGATTGATATTTTAACAGAGATAATGAACGATCCCGATCCGC
>ERZ773035.245-NODE-245-length-45772-cov-6.916530_pt1 | contig 45772 bp, 45 predicted proteins | sample MGYA00511487_ERZ773035 | MGnify/ENA primary metagenome ERZ773035 (study PRJEB29015, sample SAMEA2737985) | human oral metagenome | biome: human oral; feature: human-associated habitat; material: dental | place: China | collected 2024 ... | reverse complement strand
GGAGGAATCGGACCTCCCAACTGGCATTAGCCAGTAATCACCAGATTCTTACTTAAGCCCGACTTTTGTTAGTCTTAGACTTATCATCACTACTCAATGCTTTGCATACATTGTAAGTGAATAGGGCCAGTATAGCGCCTGTTGCGAAATCTAATAAAGAGTCCATATTAATACGTATTAAAGTTATTAAATTAGAGTGTGAAATAACCAATAGAAGGGAAATAATCCCTCCTACTTCTACATATATAAGGGTTTTTGCCCTACAAAAGTGTCTGAAAATCAGGTAGTTACGTACCTAATTTCATCCAAAGATTGACTTCAGAATACTGTCAACCATATCCTTTAGGAATCTAGGAAAGTAATCTATGTTAGACCCCTTAGCTCTGAGAATAATTACTACGACTACTACTAGAGCAATCTTTACTATCATCCACGTTTTCATATGATCTCAATTTTAAGCTGCTTGAATATACGATATACATCTCATTAATTCACGAAAAGACTTTGGAAGTCCATTCTCCCTAATTGATCTGAATACGAACATAGATCTGTCTATCAGCTGATTTAGGTACAGAAACACTCCATCAATCCCAGGAATACTTGTTGTTGGTCCACTCATCCTTCCAAAAATCGAGTCACTGCCACCAAGGAGGATCGTCTTCTTAACGTTATCCAGTTGCTTACTAATCCTCTTGTATACATCCATAGTACAGAAATATCCAATGTTATTGTTGTAAAACACCCACAACATTAAGAATGGGAGAACTGTCTGAGCTAGTTTTATCAAGAACAACTTGATATTCTTAGCTCTTTCTTTGGACTTGTCCTCACTGTCAGGGACTACTGAGAATCCATTATCAAGTATAACACCATAGGACTCTATGAATGAAATGAACTCATCATGTTCTTCACTGCTAGCTACTCTATAGTTATGAATATCTGATATACTCATTTCATACGTCTCATAGAGATCACTGTAGCTATAATCACCGAATCCCCATCCAGAAGGTAATTCGTTGTAGAACACTGAATCAGAGATAGTGAATGTAAGAACTATCCTCTTACCTGTAACCATATTTACCAGAATCGTATCCGCCGGTAAATTGTAGAACTGTGTCGTAGAAATCGACGTTAGAATCTTTGTTTCCATTTTCTTTATGTTTTTATTTTGATTATACTTGATTATTCCCATAGGGCCTCCCAACTCGAATCACACAAAAAATAATGACAGATCACCATTTCTGGATCACTGTCAGGTTGATAGGAGTTATTTGTAGAGTATTTTGAGAAGTGTTATTGGTCATTTTATTACTCTACATATATAAGGGTTTTTGCCCTACAAAAGTGTCTGAAAATCAGCATTTTAGGCCATTTTTAGCCTGTTTTTGGCCGTTTTTGGGCATATTTTGACGAAAATAGAGGTATTTCTAGTACAAACTGTAGGTGAGGAGAGGGATGTGGGATCTAACAAAAGATTCCAAACATCCTACTCGACGAACAAAAACATTGAAAATATTATGAATATGAAAGTATTTACTGTCAGATTTAGATGAAATAAACGAAGAAAACGCGTTTTTCATGTTTGGGAAAACATCCCCACGGGTCTTAACTATACGAGTATATCAACGTTTGACTCTATCCGTTGGTTTTGAGTTTTGTTACTCAAAACACAACTACTAGAGTTGTAGCGTATGTATAGCATACTAATCGTATACTATATTATACTAAACGCGTTTTTATAGTTAAGGGTTTTAGCCCGGGTATTGCATGCGTTTTTCAACGTAAGTAATTGATAGTCTTACAGTTACCGAAATAATCAAGTGTTAACCAGAACAACGTTCTAAAGTAGGTAAAAGGGATCCCCAAGACAAGCACGCAGTCAAAAAAAAATCCTAGGCCGAAGCCTAGGTGTTTGGTTAAGTAATTTAATTCAAGAAATAGTCGTTCTCATATTTTAAGTCAAACTTCTCGATAAGTTCTTTTATTTTGCTCTTGTCCACTCTGACAGTTTTACTATCATCAGGAGAAACTATGACTCCAGCTTTCTTAAGAGCTTTGTGAATTGCTGATTTCCCCTTCTCCGAAAATTTGAATTGCTTGTAGTAGGTAGGATTACCATTAAAGTCAGTACCGCACTCCACATCAAAAACTGATCCGTATCCTTTGTTCTCGTACTTGCAGGTGAAGTCCACATGGTTCCTAACTCTCCTCAGTACTCCTACACTTATCAGCAGCTTCAGGAGGTCTTTTGGTCCCAATCCAAAACTCTTAGCTACCTCTGTAGGGATCATCCTTCCCTTGGAGTTGAGAATATTGTCAAAATACTCTACCTTGGGCTTATCCTCTTCAATCTTCTTCTCGAGCAGTTCCTTCTCCTTTGCGAATTTCATAAAGATCTCACTCAAGAGTCTTGGGTCATCAAGGATCTTCTTTGCCAACTCAGTTCCCATGTACATTCCAGTCTTTCGGATTGATGGGATGACATCCTTGACTATCCAATCTTGAAATTTTTTCGCCTCCGGCTTATCACTTCTAATCACGCATAGATAAAAATTTGGCTCATTTACGTAGTATTCAGTGTTTGGACCTCCCTCGTTTACAGCAACTATCCCGTCACTATTAAGCCTCTTCATTAGCTTAGATATGTTCTGTATCGATAACACTCTCATTACGTCTCTTAGGTTCACGTAACTAATTCCTTCGTTTTGGATTACTCTCACTGATCCAAATTCCTCTTTAGAAAATATTTCTACATTCATAGTACAAAATAATTATTTATAAAATCAAATTTTATTTTATCGTCCAATTTTCTACTTTTTATTATCAAATTTACTAGCCCCAGTGAGTCTACAAACCATGAAAGACGTATTCCATTCCCACTATCCATGATAAGTTTCTTTTTTCTTTCTTCACTGAGGAGATTAGATAATTTATTGGAGTCTCCATACCCTAAGACCTTAGATATTGATGATAATAAGAATACAGTTTTACCATCATAATCTTTAAAACACTTTACTTTAGTATCCCCTATTGCAATCTCCATGAATGGTTTTGCCTCTAGGTTTTCTCCGCCTCCAATTATCCTCATAGTTTATTCCCATATTGTGGGGGGAGTATACTTGTTGGTTAAACCCCCCCCATAATTATGAATTGTACTTGTAATTGTTTGATACTAAGTCACTTGGGATAAACTTGGAAATGAAGTCTATTCCGAACTCTTGAAGATCCTTGTCCCTCCTTCTAATAGTATAAAACACTAGTCCACAAACATCTGTGAACAATGAGATCCGATCACCAGAGACAGTATTTACAATGAGTTTTTTCGTGTGACTCTCCGGAATTACTGTACTTATACTATTTGACTTGCTTCCCATCTTTTTTGAGATTTCAAGTACGGAGAATAGATCAATATTACCCTCTACTCCATCTTCATGGAATACGGACAACTCTATTTCTTGTCCTACCTTCAATTTTCCAACTTCTTTCGAATAATTCATACTTTCAATTTTTGCTGTTTCAACATGTTTAAGGGCTTTTGCCCAAATACTGAGGAATGTGCATATTTTGCACATTAGTGTGAGGGATGAAAATTGCCCGGGGAGAGTAATCCTCCTCGGGCGGTTGATTTCTTATAGCTCTATTATTCCGGACTTCCTAATATTCATAGATCCACTAAGCTCATGTGGCTTATAGTAAGTTACAGTCTCCCTTATTTTATCTACTCCAGACTCTCTAGTTATAAACTGATTTTCTGCAAGTGTATTGTCGAAGTAACTAACTTTACCTACCTCATTTGAGTTATAGTGCCTTACTTGTTCCTGACCTTCTCCATACACGCAGTTAAATGAGCATTTGGGTAGGTACCCTAAATCGAAAATATTCGTAACCTCCTTGTTTATGACATCATTGAATCCAGTTACTTCAAGATCTAGGATGGCTGCCAATTGACTGAATAATTTAGGGTCTTTAGGTCCGTCAAAGTCCTCTATTCCATCATACTGTAGAAGATCTATGGCGAATAGGTATATGTAGTTTGTAAGGTTTATCTGGTCATTCCTCTTTGTTATATCAATGCTTATCCGAGCAGTATCTTCCAGTATGAAGGTATTACATGAGTACAGGTTAGAATTTATAAGGGTCCACTTATAGAACCAAGACTTCCCTTCCATCTTCTGGACAAGCTGAGCGTAGAATCCAAGCATTGGGTAGTGAGGTGTACTAGATTTCTTTATGAACTCATTTGTGTAAGTTATCTTCATAATCTTCCGAATCTATAATATTTGTCACTCAAGTCTATAAATGAATATAGATTTCCCTCATAGGACGATACTATTGTCTTATCTCTCAAATCATACCTTGCAGATATAGATACCTTATCCAGATTTCTGAGTCCAGTCCTCTCTCCAACGAACGGCCTTATCTTTAGAGAGTATTCGCTCTTTCCGTATCCCTCCTCATAGTTGAAATCGGAGGCGCACTCAACCATATATCTATTACTTCCCCTCTTTCTTCTGTAATCCCTATCAGTTATGAAATATACATGTTCATCGTCCGTAGGTGGATTGTCAGGATACTTAGTAAGTACGTCTTGATCCTCGTTATCGTACTTTATCTTATTGTCCTCATAAAGATCCTTGTAGCTGATAGGGGAGTTGTTTACTATAAATAAGTCTTTTGATATGAATATGATGTCTGATAGATAGGTTCCCTTGCAGATTCTATTGAGGAGCTTAGACTTCTCCATATTCTCTATTTCACTGTCGTCATATCCGGGAACAAGTCCCTTATTTGTCTTTTTCCAAGGAAGACTCAGGGTAAAATAACTAATAGACTCTATTTTACCGTCCGAATCCAGCTTGGCAGTCATAATCATATTTCCTGGGTAATAGTAAACTAGCTTCTCACGATAGAATTTAGGACTTCCAAATATAGATAGGGTGTCAACAAGATCCTTATCCCCAGATTTTATTCCATTATCTAATGTCTTATATAGACTTATTGACTTATCTATTGGATTCTTAGCTATATTGAAATCAGATACATTTATTGGCTTAGGCTCGAGAACTAATGGCTCTGTATAGCAGCTTGTCTGAAAAGGAGACTCATCCATATTAATGAGTCCATGTACGGGGATTGCTTCCTTACTTCCATCACTATTAGTAACTACGATCATATTACTACCAACACACATTGAAGAGTCTACTTTTACGTAGTAATTACTATTAGTAGTCTTAGAAAATATCTTTATTCTGTCGTCATATACAGTAACAATCGATCTTCCTAGTCCTTCAATGTTTATCATCTCTATTGACTTGGCCTCATCGAATACCTTCTTGTTTATTATCCAGTTCTCATGGTCAAAATAAGAATCTCCCTGAGATAGTTTCCCTGAGTATCTGTAAACTATGTCCTTATTCCTGAAGGAATGCAGGTAGTTTATGGAATATCCTTCCCGACTCTTTATGTTTACATCAGACTTCGTTACTGATTCTCCCCTGTCGAATAGGTTTAGGTGAGCCTCTCTATGCTTAGTAAGTACATCGTGTGCAGTATAGTTTACTTCTACTGAAAGATTAGATACCTTATTGACTACGGTAAAGTCGAAACTTACTGTTATACTTTCTATGTTGTACTTGTATAAGTTTATTTCTTGAGTTAAGTTTGTAAATCCTATAGGACTACCCATTGGATTGTACATTATTACGTAGTTTACTACAAACCCTATCTGCTCCTCCCTAGTAAACCTCGATATGAATTCCCCATTATTGTCCCTACTTACTAACTTTACTCTGCTGAAGTAGATATTTGTTGGAGTATATTTCGGTATCTCTGACTCTACAAGAGTAACTCCATTTACAACATTTACAAGAGCTATTGATTCGCAATTCGTGAACTCTCTTACTGAACCGATGTATTTAGTAATCATAGTAGTTTTATTTTCTTACAAGACTTTATGTAGTACTCAGTAATATCTTCATTTCTGGAGAATATGTTTATAGTCTCTGAGTTTACTTGAATATAGAAATCATCCGTTACAAGAAACGAATCTGAAACGAGTACTTTTACGCTAAGAGAGCATTCATCTAAGTTATCATAAATAACCTCCCTACCATTGAATCGGATTGGCTCTATATCTCCGGAAGAATTCTTAAACATGATCTTCCCTATACTATCAGTCTCTTCGGTATAGAATTCTGACTCATAACTCCCATAAGATAGCTCTCCAGTAATTGCTGAGGGCAAGATCTTCTTAGTTGATGGTTTTCTATTCTTTCTGTACAAAATACACAGCTCAACAAGATCCCCTGGAACTATTATTTGATGTACTATTTCATAGGAGATCTTTGGGAACCAGTATACATAGGGATCGGTCGAATTATCATCTGATGGATCCCACTTCTTATCGACCTTCACAAAGGCTTGATTCTGTATTATTCTATACTCTTTCCTTTCGTCAAGATCCTTCGGTATATTTACTGTTGATACGGTCTCAAACTTAACAAGAGTCTTTATTGATACATAGTCTGATATGCTGTTCTTGTTGACTACCTCTTCATTGGAGTCCCCAACTTCAGCATACATTTCATATATCTTCTGATAGTTGGACTCTACTTCAGTGGCCATATCTGACGTAGTGTTTATTAGTTCTTCTGGATACCAATCTAAATTTCCAATCCCTATAGGATCAGCATCTGTACCCATAGACAGCTTCATTGTATTCCCATCATCGAATACAGATATAAGTGACCTACTTATTACGAAAGAATTTATTAGGTCTTCAAATCCAAGATACTTCAATACAAGGTTCGTTATCCTACCTGAAACCATCTCCTCAGAGCCTAATACGACATCTTTTATAGTTGACTTTTCTGGAGTAAGTATTGGAGATAATTTCCCATCAGATACTATCAGTATATACCCTACCTTAAGATAATTATCCTCAATGACATACTTTACTGGAGTAGCTCCTACTGGAAGTTTCTCTACTGGGGAGGACAAACATATTTCCCCATCACTTAGGTTAATATAATACCCCAGATTAGTATAGAAATATTTTATTCCTCTCAGAGTTGCCTCAGACTTATTTGATGAGAATGTGGCTCCAAGTTCTATAAGAGAACTTTCATCCCTAAGAAGTCTGGAAAGAGACACTATTGGTTTTACTGATGACAATGGCATTACTTGTTCCCCCTACTTACATATACCTTAGCGAGTTCTATATTTGATCTAGATACTTCTACAGTAAGGTCCGAGTTCTCGAATGTAGTAGTAAAATAGTCGAGACCCGTAAGATTAATTTTTAGCCCCTTCGTTAGGCTCGTAACATACACCTCTTTCGAGTGTTGAATAGTTTCAGTCTCTGATCTGTCGAAGAATATTAGGTGGACTATATTATCCTCTTCTGCCTCCCTAACAAGATATTTTCTCTCCCCTGTCTTGAGTACTGGAACATTAAGGTAGTTAAAAGATCTCTCTCTTAAATTCTTATTTGTCTGGACGATGTCCCTTATTCTTTGGTTTATGTTCAGGAGATTGAGATATATTCTCTCTTGATTTTCTTTTATTGACCCCGGTAATACGAACATTCCAGAGTTCTTTAGGTTCCTTATGACTACTAAACCTGTCTCATAGCTTATAAACTCCTGTAGGACAGTATCTCCCTTAGTCTTATATATTCTAAGTAAGTAGTATCCAACAGGTAACATAGCTAAGAATTCCTTTCTAACCAAGCAGTTGTATGCTCCCGTCTCATTATACTTATCAAGAGTAGTAACACTTTCAACTTCTATAGTCTCTATCTCCCCATTTCCTGTAAGGCCCTTGAAGTAGTTCTTTACTATTCCAAAAATTGACTTCGAAGTTACGATCGAGTTGTCAGAATCATTTCCTACTCTAAAAGAGTTATAGGCAACATAGTCTGTACAATCTTTCGACTTATCGGGGGATACTTTCCCATCGTAACTTGGTCCAGTAACTATATATACTCTATTCTTGTATAGTATGAAATCGTCTTTAGTATATGTTAGTCCAGGAACAAACTGTAAAAATCCTGTTATTGTAGATCCCTTTACTTTCATAATATTCTAATCCAAAATGGTGAGTTAATTGGCTCTTCACCTAAGTTATTATCAGAGATAGATTTGTATATAGAGTTCATATATGTTACTAGATCATCCTTTTCATACGAATACGAAGAGCTGTACTCATACAGATCCATATTACTGGTTGTCCAGCTTAAGTATGGCGTGTTCATAAGTCCCTCCAATTCCTTTCTATATCTTCACTGTTATTTGGGAAGCTGTCAGATACGGCAGCCATAAACTCCAAGTTATTTCTCTCCTTCACTTTGTTCGTGAATACTTCTCTCCTAAGTGGAATTGAAGTAGAGGTTATTGGTGCATGTTGGGAGCTGCTTCTTCTACTTGAGTCTATTAGTACGTGAGTTCTTCCCATAGAACAAACAAAATCAGTTTCCGTATACGTCTTCCCCTCTTCCCAGTTCGGTATTTTCATCTTACTCTATTAGATTTGTTGTTAATGTTGTATACGTACCCTCCATACGAATTATCCCACAATATTCCGAGGTACTCTGTATCAATACTTTTCTCGTAGGTAACTTTCCTATCTCCCATCCTCGTCTCTGACTGCATGTTATATAGATTGGTGTCTATTACATCACATATCTCATAACAGTCCTTTTCACTGTGGAACAAAACTATCTTGTTCATAAAATAATGTGGATTAACCATATTATTGTGAATCTCAGAGCTGATGTCTGGAATTGGATTAGGAGAGTATGCTAAGAAAAGGAGTTTGTTCGACGTTGTAAACTGAGTTACATCAACTATGTCCCCAACGACATCCTTATCTACCTGAAGGTGAACAAACATGCAGTCCTTAGGGATTTTTATAACGACAAGGTTTACTTGATTTAGTAGAGTTGTAAACTCATACTTTATTTTTGGGAGATTTGATTGATCTATTTGAAAGCACCCTACAGATGATAATATGGAAAACTCTTCCTTAGTTAGATCTATGTCAGGAATGAGGTTAGAAACTATCACTGATTCGTCGTAATTCTTTGCTAACATCATAGAGAGCATTTCATTGTTGACCTGAGAAGAACTCACAATCTCTCTCGTTTCATCTATCTTATTACTTGATGCATTAAGAAAGGTAACGTACCTATACTCTTTTTCAACCTGTAACTCCATAATTCACATCAGTTATCTTGTAAATATCGTACCCTATCACTTTTCCTGAGTTGTACTGAATGAGTTTTCCTTGAAGAGATAATATGAGGTTTTTGATGTTTATGTTTATCTCAGTATAGTAGATCAAGTAATATATCATATTTATAAACTTATTTATGAATAGGATAACATCACTTAATTTAAGTCTACCAAACTCCATTATCTCTATAACTGGAAATTTATAGTTGTATCTAACTCTGACATCAAACAACTCATCAAACATGTCGAAGATCTTTGGGGATCCCTTAGATGCGTAGAATGAGTTTACTATATAATCCATTCTTGCATCATCCAATTTAAGGTCAGCACTGTCAGAGAAGAACTCCATAAAGTCTCTCACTGGATCATACAGATGTCTACTTTCTATCTTACTAACGTCAGAAGAATCCAATTTCTTGGACTCATACATTCCGTTCAAAACAATGAGGAGATCCCTATACACAGGAATCTCCTCTAATTTTTTATTCAAATACAACTTCATATCAAACTTCGTAAGTTAGTTTATACGTAGTATTCAAATTAAATTTATAATATGTAGGTATTCCATCAAAATGACTAGGAAGGTTCTTTAGGACATCGTTTCCAAGAACTATAGTCTCTGATAGGCTTCTTGCTTGCGTATATTCCAGAGAATCTATATAATCAACGTCAGGTAGTTTACTTATCTCTGAGAATATCAGCTTCGGCTTCAGTACATTTGAATCCTTATCATTCGGGTCATTCAGTATCATCGAATAATTAGTGAAGATATTCTCTAAATTACTCGATAGGTCTACTGATCTCTTAGTAACAATTACCATTTGGACATCAATTGTCAGTAGTATTCCTGACTCAGCCTTTAAGGTATTCGTTATGAAATAGGATCCGTATTTCTGCTTGAAAACATCCATCTGATTGACCGTGATAAAGTCGTTATCAACCTTAGGAACATAGTAAATATACACTGTACCAGCATCGAAAGAAACAGTATCCTGTAGTGTGTTAGGATCCTTCTTTCCATCATACCAGTTTATAGCTGCATGTACCTGATCAATGAAGTGTTCAGTAAATAGAGCATTTATGTCAGACTTAGCCAGAGTCTTGTTTTGTAACCTGCTGTAGTTATTTGCATTTATGAGAAGTGACCTCTCATCGTCTCTAGCAATCTCCCTAATAATCCCGTTATCTAGATAGTCTGGTTTTCCCTCTTTATTTAGTGAGGGAGATCTCCTTACTAAGTTTGACTTTGAGATTGGAGTAGTTAACTCAGTTCCAGGTATAATTATTCTACTAAATTCGTCTGAGTTGATTTGATCTGCCGTAGTGTACTTAAGAGCCCTTATCGTTACGGAATCGTTTACTTTGAAGTATCCTCTCTTAAATACCCTAATTCCATAGTCCGGAATAGTTAGTATAAACAGAGGGTCAAGGTCTTTACTTGGAAGGATTGGAAGGGACGTTGAGCTATCTAATTCCCCCCTAATCTTAAGGTCAGATACCTTAGGGTCAGTTTCTGGAATTGATACCCAAGTAACTCCATTAACATAGTGATACCTACTTCCTATTAGGTACGCATCGTTGTTATTTAGGGGGATGTCGCTCTGTATGTAGTCATAAAAACTCCTCGTCACAGGATATTCAGTTCCATTTATGAATACCTGAACGTCCTCTGACAGGTTGGATACGATTTCCCTGTCTATAGTGAAGTCTACATAATACTCTTCACCGCTTTTTATTGTCTTAGTGGACTCCTGTAGATCTTTAGTAGAAAGTATTCCTATTACAGTGTACTTACCTATCCCAGAGTTACCTCCATCTAATGAGGGAGTAAGATTTATACTATTCTCAGCATATACCCTGAAAGTATTTGAAGTGAACAGTACATCAAACTTATTCTTATTTATTAGGGTATTATTGATAAAGTTCAGCTTTACTCTTGCATTCTTTCCCCTGTATACGGGATACATTACGTTCATGCAACTCCGTATCTTAGAGTTCATAAGTTTTGCAGTGGCAAGATTGTTCTCCTGAACCATGTTTATTATCTCAAACTGCTCATGGTACAGTGCGTAAGTAATAGTATCAATAATAAGATTTACCGACTCACCGTATAGACCGTTGTTAGCCGCTATCTTAACTAGCTCTTCTCTAATAGCCTCTTTTGATATCATAGTTTTCTAATTTATCGTCTATAAGTACCGATATTCTTATATTATTGTTGTTGCTATAAACCCCATTCAACGATAAGGATGCTTTCTTATCGATCGTGCTTGATATTCTATTTATGATAGAGTTAACTGTATCTCTTACAGAATTTAATATCTCATCTTCGGTTATGGACTCAACTATATCTTCGGATCCTCCCCTCCAGTATGGAATTTCCTTTCTCCTTATTAATAGGTTTAGCCTTATCAAGTCTCCAATATAGTCCCTAAGGACATCGGTAACTCTTCCGTTGGAAAGTAAATATTTCATGGAATTGCTATTACTGAATTTACTGTTGAAACTCCCACATGAGTAGTTAAATACATAGAAGGGAATGTTGGAGTAAAGAACTTAACGAGATCTGATACAATACATCTAGCTAAAGCATCTATTACAGAATCCCTCTCATTCTTATAATCGGACAACTGTGCAGAAAGTAACTGAGATCTACTGAACGTAGGTCTAACTAACGTAGAGAATGCTGGAACCGGTCCCGTTGGTCTGGACGCTCCTCCTATAATCGTACAGGTTCTTATGGCTGAATAAATAGAGGACATCCAAACGCTCCACTCTGCTGATCCATCTCCACCAGATGGCCTTGGAAAAGACAATTGGTATGAGAGCATTGGAGAGGAGTTTATTTTTAGTATGTCTGGAGCAACTAATGGAGTACCAGGAGGTGCTATCAGTGCTCCAGAAAATACAGAACTGAGAGTTACATTAGTAGAGATATATGTACTAATTGCTCTTAGTATCCCCTTGTTTGTCTGAGAGGGATTTGTTGACCCTGCGGCGTTTGTCCTTAATAAGTTTCCTAATACTGTTGAGGCCATAGAGATTCTTGCTTATTTCCTGAGAATACTCTTTTCTTTCGTCAAGGTATCTCTTGAATAGTTTTGTTGCATTTATAGCTGCGAAATATAGTACACAGCTCAATACAAGATTCGAGTAGTCAATATTAATTACAATCTCTATAATAATGAGGAGAGGAATTATAAATCTCAACACTCCATCCATATCATCGGTCAGTATCTCGTAAATCTTTTTATATATAGTAGTCATAATTATTAGGTTTATGTTCCAGAGAGTACATCTCCAATATGAGGTGCTCCAGTAAGTGGGCACACAGGAATAGCACAGAAGCCTCCTTTACTAGTAGGGGCAGCAGTTCCACCATTCCCTGTCTTTAGTGTCCCTCCAGTGATATTTACTGTAGACCCCTTTACTTCTACATTAGTAGCCTCTACTTTTACATTAGTAGATTTTATATTTATTGATCCGTCATTCTTTATTAAAATGACCGACTTGTCTTCTCCTGCATGAATTTCTACATGATCATCGTGTATATCGACCACAGAATCCAGCAGTTTCATTCGTGTATGGTCGAGTAGTCTTAACTTTTTCCACATGTAGCTATATCCAAAAGGAGCATCCAGTTCTATAAGGTATATTGGATCTCCCTCATTCGGCTCATCGAACGTATCTATCGGATACGCTATGCAGTCCTCTATCGTAGTATCTACAGTGAATTTTATAACAAATTTCTTCTTATCAACTACTTCCGTTACCCTTCCAAAATATACGTTCATGGATTTATTGACTGTATTGTAAAAGTTACTGACACCTTAGACTTATCAAACTCAACTATTCTTCCAGATATAAAACACTCATTGAATTTTATCTGTTCACTCGGTATAGCTGCAAATTGTCCGACTCTAAACTGGGGTAAGTAGTTCATAGTAAACGTACTAGTGTTTTTACTAGCTATCAGCTTAGTGTTGTAGAGGTTGTTCCCTATCAGCTCTTTATAGTCATTATTAACCGTAAAAGTCTTCTCATAGAATCTGACAGTAACATGATTAGGGTCCTTCCCCTTGGAGTAGTCTATATATTCTACCTTCTGATTATATAGCTTGGATTCAGACCAACTTGAAGGAGCTATAAGATTTATTTCTGCACGTTCTTTTAGTTCTATGTCTTTCTTCCAAGAGTTAAGATCAACGAACAGTAGTCCGTCCAAGACATACCCAAAGACAGTATTGTACTTGAAGCTCCTACACATTCTGGTGCAGAAATGATGATTCGTCTCGTTCCTCTGATATAGGGCTGAAGGATCCTTGAAGTTAAGTATATCCGTATTTGTTGCTGACTCAGGATTTCCGACTATTTCAGCACAGCACGTAGACTCAATCGCGTTCTTTATTGAAGTATACTTTGTAGTAAACTTTTCCTTAGTGAACTTTGGATCCCAGCAGATCATTTTTAGAGTCATACCATTGTTCTGATAAGACATATCATACACGAATGCACCAAACTTCCATTCAGCCCCTTCACCAGACTTAAGAGAGCATTCGTATTTCTTATTTATCTCACTTATATCGGGATCATCGGTAGAGAAGGATACCTCTAAGTCAGGAAGGTCTCCGTGAAGCTCTTCCTTTATAACAGCAGAATGTATCTCTATGTCTTTGTCGAACAGCCCCTTTATATCCAAGGAAGACTCATCATTCGCAACTAGCAGTTTCTTTCCCATTTTATATAGACTTAAATATAGCATTCAACTTGTTCATAGGTATATACTCTATGTCTCTACCTAAAGTAAGTTCATCAAGGCTCGTTATCCTATTTGTATACATAAGTATCCAAGAATATTCTGGTTTTGTATATATTTCCTCAGATATAAGGTCTATCCTTCCTTCATACTTTGTTATAGTATAAATATTCCTCTCCGAACAATTATCTAGGTAATAGAGTAGGGTTGAGTTCGCAATATCTGGAACTCCTCCCTTATCCTCTATATACCTATCGGAACTTACACTGTTACTTGCTAATACGCTCTTACTTCTTGTATACATAATCTATTTCTTCTTAGGCAAATCTGGAAGTTTTGGTACAGAGAAACTACCTCCATTTGGAAGAGGAATTTTCTGCATACTTCCGTTCTCTTTGTCCGCACTAGAGGATTCTAAGGCCTTTGCTCCCATTATCTTCATTAATGTATTCTTAGAAATATAGGTACATGGCTGTAATCCTACCCTAACATCTGCATATAGGGAAGTAGCTCCTGCCTTAATATTATCAAAGTCAAAAACTTTAGCATCTGAGCTCATTTCCCTAACTCTCACCGTAGATAGTCTATATGAGAAGCTAGTTACAAGTAAGTTATCTATTGTGTATGGACCGTATTTCAAGCAGAATGATCCAGGGACGTGATGGTCCCCAGAAATTACTCTAAACTCTGGAACATATCCATTGGGTGGAGCCTGTATACCTAGAACATTATCTACATCATCTAGACTAGTACTTACCAAGTCTCCTACGAACTTATCTATCAAGTCCTTTACGACTAGTTCTACCGGCTTCTTGTTTATTACTTTATGATAAATCCTAGTCTCTAATGCTGGGATTTCTATCTCTAATCCAGTTCCCTTGAACACCTTAACAAAGTCGAATGCGGTAGTGAACCTTGATCCTGCATATTGAGTAGCGGCACCAAATATGTCACCACCTCTCTTACTCATCCTACCAATTAGCTTGGTAATCTGATCTGGACCCACGTCTTGTCCTAATATACTGAACGTGCTTTTACCAATAGCTTTTCCTAATGCGGTAGCTTCAGACAGTTTATCCGCAATACCTACCACTTGGCCAGCAAACCCTTCTGCTCCACCCAACAAATCTGAACTTCCGAAGTCATGCGCTACTGAGAATCCAAGCTCTGTATCAGATAAGATCCCCCTCAATAGGGGGACTGTACTGTACTCTTCCATGTTTCCTCCAGACAACGACTGCGGCTGACCAAAGAGTTGCCAAGAAATATTGCTATTATATAACTGAGCGTCATAAAATAAATTTCCGTCGTATGCTGCCATAATCTTAATTACATCATTTCTGCTATCTTACTAGAGTTGTTAGATAGATATATGTTATTTGTAACGTTATTATCTCCTGCCTTGATGGTTGGGGCATTTACTGTAGGAAGCCCGATATTAGGACTCCACCCAGGATTCGCTGCTCCCTTCGATGGGATTGATCCTTGTGGAAGAGTTGCTGCTGTCTGTGGTGATCCTCCTACATTAGATCTAAGAGATTCTGGCCACATGCTACTAACCTCAGGATTGGTTGCTCCGCCCCCGAAAGCTCCATTATTGGACATCATTCCCATTCCTCCCATGTCGAAGCCACCACCCATGTCGGATGACCCTCCAATTCCATCGAGTTTTTCGATCAGGCTGCCAATCTTATCTTGGAAGTTCTCTGAGAATGACTTACTTAGGTCTGCTCCTACAGAACTTTGACCCATACTCATTCCCGGCATTCCAACCTGATTTCCGAATACAAAATTGTATCCGTTTCCTCCACTTCCGATAGACTGCCAGTATGATCCGTCAGCGATACCTTCTGGAAGCTGTATTCCGGAAGAGTTTCTAAGAATCTCTAGAGCATCGTAGGTATGTCTCATCCTACCTCTCATAAGACCTTCGTATCCTCCACCTTTTCGGTAAAGCTGGTTTATCTTCTCTATACTTGTGAACCTTGTACCACCGTTCTCATACCCCCTCAAGACAGCATCAACTGCCTCAGTTAGGTTTTGAGTTGACCTAAGAACACTCATAAGTTGAGTTCTTGGCCTCATTTCGTATAGAGCGTATTCAACCTGCTTATTCAGATCAGTATCCATTGGGAAAGCCGGAGTCCCATACTTCTGTTGATGCCATCTACTAAACATCTTAGGTCTCTCCCAAGTCCACTGAGCAATTCCTTGTCCAATCTCGTGCTTGGGGTGTCCTTGCATGGCCCTATCGGTAATGTGTGGATTTAGTCCTGACTCAGCCCACCATACACCAGTTAGTGCAGCAGCAGCTATCGGAGATAAACCACCTTCCTTCATCAGCTTCTGCATTATGAATAGGGCTCTCTGGTCTATAGACAATCCATCGACAACGCTTCCTGCATATGATTTTCTCTGCTTGATCCTGCCATACTGCATTTCACCAAGACGATCCTTCGGATATAGACCGAGACCATAGTTATCGTAGCTTTTGTCTACTGTTGCTTTCGGATCCCCCTTATAAGTCCTAGGGAAGATCATTGGCTTTGCATTCTCTACTGAGTCAGCATTTGCACTCATAGGACCACTGTAACCGGGTTTATTAGTTACCATGTCCTTAGGAGATCCCTTAGCCCTTAATGACTCATCCCCCTCAATATATCTGAATGGGTTTACGTCATTACCTTGCAGGTCATAGGTTTCGTAGTGTAAGTGTGGGGCCATTCCCTTAGGCATTTCTTCACTTTTAAGAAGAGTACCTATTTTCGTAGTTCCGGCCTTGATCTTCTCTCCCTTTCTTACCTTTGGCTTTATGTGAGCATATCTACTTTCGAATCCAGTAGTGTCCCTAATGGAGACCTCATCTTTCTTAACATCAACGACTTCTCCATAGAATGGATGAGTGAAATCCGCTCCTTCAGGAATTACGACATCGATACCCTTGTGACCACCAATACCAAACATGAACCCACCTTCTTTGTAGTTTGTGGTTAGTTTGGCAGGAACTCCAAAGGGGGAATGCTCAAGATCTACCGGAGTTTCTAGCTTACCAACAGACTTCTCAGTCTTATTGATCCTCTTATCTTTATTTACCTTCTTTGGATCCCCCCAGTCAGCTTTTCTTGCCCCGTTTAGGAAGTTGTCTATAGGTTTTAAGACAGATGGAGCTATCATACCGAGAGGTCCAAAAGCTGCCCTTAGAGTGTTAAATCTTATCTTTCTTAAGTCAGTACTTATCTTATCAGATCTACTGAGTGTTATGTCCTCAGCGTATCTTCTAGTGTTTTGAAGCTGTCCTTTATTATCATACTTAATATCAGCCCCCGCTGACTTAAGCTCTTCATTGATTCTCTTGTAGTATTCGGCAGAGTCTTTCTTAATTTTTCCTGCTTTTACTTCCTCATCTACCTTCTTTACTCCGAGAATAGACTTATCCTTTATCTCACTGTCGGATTCTTTTCCAGTATTGTATTTTCGGATGATTTCATTAAGGAGATCTCCCTTCTTGTTTCTAGTATACTCTCCCTTCTTTGCTTTTTCTTGTAGATACTTATCTGCATTATCAGCAAGGTCTCCGAGAGTTATATTCCTATAAACATCCCTTCCGATTTGGAATGCGTCGAGGGCGGCTGATACATAGGGGCCCGCACCGGGAATAAAATATGTTATGGCGGAAGCAACTTCAATGAACGCTCCTAACCAATCTCCCTTTTCAAATCCTCTATCAATAGCTTCGGTTAGGTGAAGAATTTGGGTAACTATAGGAATTGACTTGGTAAATCTGGATACTGATATACCTTTTCCAATGTCTCCGACGATACCCTTGACCATTCGGATGATAATGTCGGCATTCTTCTTTCCTATGGTCTTTGATAGTCCTTTAAGAGCTGGACCATTTGCAAAGTCTTTTAGTAGCTTCAACGCCTTGTTGATTACGCCCTTTCTAGCTGCCTCTCCGGCATTAGATGCAGCCCCAGCAGCCTTCTCAGTAACCTTCTTAGCTCCTTTTGCAACATCGTCAGCTCCATCCATGACAGCTCTTTTTGCAGCCGCTGCCCTTTTCTCTGCCTGATTCTTTATTTCTTCTAAGGCTTCCTCGAACTCAATCTTTTTCCTCAGTCGAAATTTCTTAGAAGTGGCATATCTCATGGCTCCCCAGAGCCTCTTCCCTTCAAGTCCTACTGTACTGGCGATATTCCCTGCATGTTCAAGTCTAGATTTCTTCTCGTACTTGACGTTAACATTATCTTTCCTAGCTTTTTCTTTGTCTATGTCTCCGTCTTCGTCACGATAGTCTTCTTGGGTTACTATCTTTTTACCCTCATTATCTACTTGAGGAGTGGATCCCGGATCTGCGTCTATGTCCTTATCATCATCTATATCCCTATCTAGTCCGGCATTCTTTACATTCTTAGCAGCGTCCTGACCTGTATTAGCCTGCATAGTAGCTACAGCAGAAGTATCTTCTTTGATGAATCCAATACTCTGGCCTATACCCCTAAGAAATTCAGATACTCCTTCGAAACCTTCTACGATCTTCTTCCTTACGTCATCAATTATGTCGAAGGTATTGTTAAGGACTGAGGCGATGAATCCGAGAGACAGGAGAGTAAGCATTCCAACGCTTTTTCCTCCTCTAGCCTTGAACTTATCTCTCATCGCCCTAGCTATGTCAGCAGCATTCCTCATGGCGATCCTCTTCTCAGATCCACCAATCTCGCTCTTTATGTTGTTTAGCTCTGCATTTGCTGACTCCGATTCTGACTTCATCTTCTGAAGGATCTGATATAAATCAGATGATTTTCTGAGTCTTGATTCTACTTGAGCCTTTTCAAGATCAAACGCTTTCTTACCTACCTTATTATTATCTAAGGCAATGTCATTTGCTCTGTTCAGGAGCTCTATTATTGACTTATTTTGTTCACCTACTTCCTCAGATCTTGCGTAAATATGTTCTAGATTAGTTGGAAGGCTCGAATTTATAGGAGTTAGGTGACTTTTTAGACTTGAATCAGCCATTTGCTGGGACTTAACCTCAGCTATCTTAGAGTCAATATCTTGTTTACGCTGCTCTTTCGAGTTTTTAGCCATGTTTTTGGCTAATCCCTCAACAGCTCTTCTGCTTCCCCCGTCTGATTCCGCTTGAGCTTGTCCTGGCCTAAAATCTTGTCCAACAGGTACTGGCTCTGGAGCTTGCTGATCTTCAAGTTTACTCTTGTTCCCCCCTCCAAATAAAGATCCAGTCACCACCTTGAAGGCCATAGCCATAAGCCCTCCTACAACAGCTTTCTTAACTACAGTCTTTGTAAATCTCCAAGGATGTTTTAGGATATTTCTTCTTATATTTACAAGGTGAGCTTTTCCATAGTCCTTTACAACTCTCCAAGTATTTTTCAGGCTTAGTCCGGGGGTTAGAAGCTCAGATATTTTTCTTAGGGACTTTTTTATGGGCGTAAGTGGTCCTCTGAGCAACTTTCCAAGCCAGCTCGCTTTTTGTCCTCTACCGGCCTTATTCACCCATGTAGCCAGTTTTCCAGCTCCTTCTCCTAATGATTTTGATATTCCTCCCATTACCTACAAAACATTTACTTTTCTTTGAAATTTAGCTTAAGATTCGGATAATCTATATCTTTTCCCTTTGAAGATTCAAGTTCTTTACAGTACATTTTCCAGTAGTCAGATATATATCCTAGAGTATAGTTCTCTATATTTTGCATCTTAGCAAATCTCTCTAAGTAATACTTTCTACTAAGTAATTGGGTTGTTGATACTGATGTCTCGAAAAAAGTTAGAGACTAAGGGCTCTACCCCTATCTCAATGCCTCCATGCTTATATTTTAGTTCTCTGATAAGATCCTCAGGGATTTCTTCGTCTTCTTTAATTCCTTTTTCCAACTTTAGATTGAATAAATCGCTTGCAGTTGGATTATACATTTTCTCGCATTCATCACAATGCAGATGGAGGTGCTCAACGAAATCATAGAATACCCCATCTAGCATGAACAGCTTGGTTATGTCTCCATAGGTTGCATTTACGACCATCCTCTCAATCTTGTTGTGGTATACCTCAGCTTGTTCGAATAAAGCTACTAACTTAATAATCCTAATGTCAGTATTCCTCTTATACATTCGATACTTGCTGTAGATGTTGATGAATTGCTCAGTAGTTGGCATCCTAACCTTCAGATCTTCTCCGCCGAAATTGAGAGTAAATCCATTAAGTGCCTCTGGATCCATCTTATTCCAGTTTATTCCTGATAGAGTTATTTGGTATTTAAGTTCAGCGTTACATCTGGGACAGTTTATTGACGACTTAAATTCAAGGTCTTCCGATACCGTTATAGCCTTCTTCATGTATATTACATATTCCATGTCTATTACGAGAAGGTTCTTTACGTTCGGATCTTCATTGCTTATTAAGCAGTAATCAAAGTAAAACTTGTCTATCTGATTCTTAGGAGTGTTTTCCATATACTCCAAGATCTGAGCGAATGTCATCGGTTTTACATTGATCGATGAGAATGGATAATTATATCCACTTGGCAGGGTGTGAGTAGGTATGATCATAAAAAGATAAAAATAAAAGGCAAGAAAATATACATATATGTACATTCTCCTGCCCGTAATTATTATATATTGAGAAATCTTCCCTCGAAATGTTCAAAAGAGAATGACGCACTCACCTGACCAACGTTCTGTGGGTCATCACTGGTAAGCATTGGATTAAGCAAGTTACCTGAGTCTACAGGCTGTATCGTAAATATCTCATATACGTAGATTGGTTTACGAGAGCTGTTCATAAGTGTAAGTTTAGCCTGAGCAAAAGTATCTTCTTTTCTGAAGGCATACCTATCACTTCTTCCACCGAGCTTATCTCTCCAGTCATCAAGCCATGCTTTAATAGCTTGATCCTCGAAGTCCATGTAATCCAAGGAGAAGTTTCCAGCAGTCGTACCACTAATCGTATTTTGGAATAGAGTAAAGTTACGAATTTGAGCCATCATCTGACCAATTTGAACTGGGAATTGGGTATTGATAGCTTGCATTCTAGACTTTAGTAGGTCATTTCCAGGAAAATATACAGCAGCAGCAGGCTGAGTCCACTCAAAGTCCCACGTATCAGAACGTAAGAACTCCCTATGCTCCTGATTAATATTCTGATAATTTATGTAGTTAAGGAGGTCGTTTTGAGACCGTAGCTCCTTACTCTCTAGAAATTGTTTAGCCATAATTCTTAAGTATCTAATACAAAGTTTAATTTATATTCCTTATTGATTATGGTGCTTAATAATACGGTATAGGTCACTTGAATAGAATTACCCGAGAAATTGGACTCTAACTCTGAGGATACTATGAGTGGTATTAATCTCATACACTTAGAATTAATATATTCCAATTTTCTCATAACCATTAATCGGGTAAGACCAATTAACTCGTTCCTTATCTGAAGTATCTCTCTCGTATACTTTGAAAGTATAAATTGAACAATGAAGATAGATCGTTGTCCAGGCGTTTCAGAAAGTGTTTTATAGAAATACTTAAGATTATCTAGGTTTAGGTAGTTTATGTGTTTTTTGTTGAGAAATCCTTTTACGTCATTCTCTATATTTAAGGTTTCTGTAACTATGTTGGAATTAGATGATTGTAGAATATTTATCTTATCACCTTCAATCTCTCCATGAAGGACCTTCAGTGTAGATTCACCTTTCCTATTAGTTTCTAAGTAATTTACTTTTACGTAGTTACCTACTCTCTTCTCTATAATCCCAGAAATCTCTATGTCCTCATACCTTTTTATGTGGATGCTATTTCCAGGTACAAGTCTGAAAGGTTCGTACAGTATATCTCTCTTTGGAAGATCCAGATACGTCTGTCCAATTATGTTAAGGATATATGGGTAGTAAGATGGGTAAGCAATTCCTCCTATACTTATATCATCATAGAAGTAAAGAACCCTATTCTCCTCACTTATTGGATACCCATCTTGACCAAACCACCTATTTCCTAATTGATGAGAATTTAGTTTGATAAGAGCTTGAGAGTATATGGATTTATCAGTATCGTCGTTATACTTAACTAAGTCTAATACGGCCCTACAGTGACTGAAGTCATTTGGGAGAGAGTCAACTAAGAAAAGGTCAGGATACCACCCAGACTCAGCATAGATTTTTAAGCTGTTTTTTCTAGATTCCTCAGTGATTACCTCATCTACGTTCCTATCGAGATAGAATTTTCCAGTTGGTAATTTTAATTCCCTTATTTTTCTTATGTTTGCTTCGTTATACGGCTCACCGTACAGTTCCTCGTCATAGTAGATACTATCAATTAGACGATTATTTGCCCAATAGTTATAGAAGTATATCCTTATTAATTCAGATAATTGGTTTATCTCCGATATAAATATGGTATCTATAACATAATCTTCCTCAGATCCATAAAGCCTTACCGTGTAGTTCTCCGTAATTGATCCATTCGATACTGTTATGTCATAGACACCTTCTACGTCACGTACTTCATTTATCTCTACACAAGTGTTTTTTCCGACACTTCCCTTGGCCACTGAGAATATATCCACAACCTTATTCCTCTCAGTAAGATCGCATAACTTGTCCTGAGTAAGGTTATATAGATCACTGACTCTTATTCCATCAAACCTATAGTGATTGAGATTATGGATTGGATTAGCATATTCTATCAGTAACTTCTCATTTCTCAAGTTAAGTGCTTTTATTTCTGATATGAAATCTGATAAGGAAACTAAAGTATACTGATTGTATTTCTCAAGAATATACTTTAGGATTTTTACCGAGTACTCGTTTGTTTCTAGCCAGAAATCCCACTTATAGGCCTCATCTATTAGAGCTTTTTTCCAATCATCTATGAATACCTGTTCACCAAACTGATCGAGATGTGGGAGACCGTTTGACTGTATGAAATGCTTTATGAAAGATACAAGCTGATCTTCATAATTACTGCAAGAATTTGAGTATCGATCGTTGAACCACTCCTTAAACTTAGTTAAAGTATAGTTCTTCTTCTCCCTATCATCTGCCCCAACACCTTCTTCGAAATAGTGTACAGCATTAGTATTGTAGTAGTTTGAAGTAACTCCATGCCACTCCCCAGATGCAACTAAGCATTGTTCGTTTACCGTATCTATTATCAAGTAATTACTTGGATCCGTTAAAGACCCACGTCTTACTAATTCATTGTAGGGAACATCAGTGAAGTCAAGTATAAGGTTAAACATAGTCTGGTGAGTGTTTAAGAGATTTATGTTAAAGTCTCCTTTAGCACTGATTATATTGTACCTTATGACAGTATCATCTACGTCAGATACTTTAATAACTGCGTAGTTTATAGTCTTATACTCTACGTGAGCCCAAGACTCATCCCCACCCTTCTCAAACTTAAATAGAGGGAATCTATTTCCATTGTGGTAGATATTTGTCTCAGAGTAGGCATTCTTTGTTATAAGAGCTCCAGACGGAACTATTCTGACATCTATCCTATACCTAACATCAAATTGTGGGAGCTTAGGAGATACTGTCACCATATTCTTCCCACTAGAATCATCTATGTGGACATTTGTCTCTACCTTCTGTCCTTTATTCGGTCCCTCATCTATAGTAACAACTACTTCTGGAATGACCTTATTCGGGGCTTCAAACTCATATGTTGGAGTAACTCCTCCGCCAAGTTTACCAAACCTATCTACTATTATGAAGTTAGGGTCTGACTCTACTTGTGGAATAGACTCTATCCATACAGATCCATTTCTCTTCTCACTTAGGGTAATTGTTATGTCCTTATCGTTATAGAAGATTATTGGCTTTATCTCTTCTCCATCACTTTCTACAACGATCCTTGGATAAAAGTCAAGATTGTGAGTAACAGTATATGAATATCCATACTGGCTACTAATAAGTTCTCTCTTAGAAAACTCGAAATGAAACAAGTTACTCATTGACATGTAAGTATACTTCTTTCCTATTTTAGGGTGACATACAGTCACTATTCCATTACTTAATCTAAGAGAACACAGATTATATTCGCTTTCCCTGGTTATTGTAGGAAGAAGACATACGGGGATGTCGTTATTGATAAGATCCCTGTACATCTGCTTATATGGAAAGTCCCCAAACATGGAGTCTAGGACAGATATATTATTTACTAATTTTGGGTATAAAAATCCAGACTCAGAATCTATAACTGATCCTACATAAAAATCAGTGGACTCTGTCTTACCCGAGTTACGTATTGATTGGAGACTTATTACTGACATATATTACAAATCAATTATTTCCGTTTTTCCATCCTCTCCTTTGACACTGGCCATACCCATAGATGATCCTTCCTGTCCCATCTTAACCTGAATATCGCCCCATCTCAAATTACTTAGACTAAATGATTTTTCTAGTCCATTTTTTGTCTTTGCTACAGCCCTTCCACCCATATTTCCAGTATAAACTTCTCTCTTTTTACCAGATTTAGGTGTCTTGTAGCCAATTATTCCGAAGTTAAGGTCTACTCTACTCTCTTCGGTCGTCTCTTGAGATCCACTGTGTCGTACTGTATACTCTATCGGGACACCAATAAATTTGTGATGGTAGTTTATTTGACCTCCTGCTCTAAGAATTATAAGCTCTATCTGGAACGCTATCGAGTAGTAAGGGGCCATAGAGTTAGTATTTATGTCGTATGCAGCATTTATGAAAGATGCCATGTACTTCTTCATGCTTCCATATACATCGTCAAGAATTGACATGGACATCATAGCATTGTAACTCATTCCCGCCATTACTTCCGAAGAGCTCCCGTTAAAGAGTCTGAGGGAGTCTGCTCTAATAGTTCCAAGGGTTATATCATAGGAAAGAACTGGAGGATTGTGAGAGAAACTGAATATTTTACCGTTCTTAATTTCTCCAGATTTTCCTTCACTACTTGCAGCATTAGTCAATCCAGATATTAGTCCTCCTTCTTTAATATCTCCGATTAGAGGAACTCCGTCCAATAAGCTAGGAATATTTATTGAGAGTTTCTTGGCCTTACCGTCACTTCCAAGGATTCCAGATGCTTCACTGGTCAATTGTTCCTTTACAGTACCTCCTGACGATGTCTTGTCTGTCTCTTTCCAGTAATTTGGTAGCCTATAAACTGGTAATGGAGGGACAACTGAAGTCCTTCCGAGACTTTTGAACACCTCAACGTCATCTTCCTCATATGGATATGGGAGCAGTCTTATCTTCCACATATGATCTGATCCCATTTCAAATCCAGCTATATCTCTATAAGACGATAATAGGCCCCTACTCCTCAAGTCTTGGACAGCCTCATTGAAGGTACTAAACTCATGTACAACGCTTGATGAACTATATGGGTCGTTATATGCAAAGTAGTCACTGGCTACCCTCTTCCATTGTTTTGATTTTTTGTCTACAGGAGCAGTACGATCTAAGACTCCCTTACTACCAATAGAAGACGTCCTACTTACATTGTCTTTTGCATAGTCTGCAAGGTTCCCGATATTCTTCTTTCCAACGTCCGAGCTTCCAAGGGATTCGTAGATCTTCATTATCTTGTCGCCCTCGTTCGACTTTGGAAGTGAGAATGGTGTTCTTCCTTTCTCGAACTCCTTTTTGTCAGGGTTTCCTTCTACTCCCTTCTCTTTCTCCTTCTTATCTGAAACTCCGTTTATTATCCCGGATAGAATCTTACTAGTATCAGCATCCTGATCATTTACCTTGCCATTTACTCCCCCAAGAATCTTACCATAGTCTGGACGATCTCGTCCATTTACTTCCCCACCGGTAGGCCTTCCTTCATTATGGTTTACTGGTATCTCGACAGCTTTCTTATCTACCTTTTCGACTACCTTTTCCTGAGCGTCCTTGTTTTTCTCTTCTTTCGGGTTCAGTACATCGTTGGCAATGTTCCAAAGTGCTTGTACAGGATTTTTTCTAACATTTTCAATAGACTTAAGAATATCTTTCCCTGATGGTAATTTCTTTATGTCTATTCCAGTAGCCTTCTTTATAACATCCCTTACAGGACTATCCTTTATTTTATCTATTGCGTTAGAGGCGACATTGTTAAGGACGTAATTTTGTCCCATGTGTTTTGGGATCTTTACTACCTTATTTTCTATCTTAAATACTTCTGCAAGGGACTTACTCATATTCTTTACAGATTACATTTCTACGTTGTCTGGTATATAGATTGACTTAGCTATTGCGGTCGGTATGTGTTCTATCTTCGGCAATCCAACTACTTTATCTGTAGATTTTGGAGCCTCTGTTTTCGGTATGTTGACTATTTTATCTGTCGATTTAGGGGCTGATCCTGATTCTGGGAGACCAACTCTCTTTGGTGACCCAGCAGGATTCATCATCCCTCCGGGGATATTTACAGTCTTTGCTTTCCCTTCCGGAGTATGACCTCCTTTTGGAACATCGACTACCTTTGCTTTTCCAGATGGCTGGAACCCTGTGTTTGGTATCTCAACTCTCTTAGGATGTCCTGACGGTTCATATCCTGATCCGGGAAGTCTTGTTATTTTTGGATGACCTTCTGGCCTAAATCCACTATCATAGATATTAACTATCTTAGGTTTTCCTTTTGGATCTTTATCTCCCTTAGGAATATCCACGACTTTCGGAGTCCCTTCAGGAGTATGACTTCCATTAGGAATATCTACTATTTTGGAATTACCGCTTGGATTATGCCCTCCATTGGGCATACCAACGACCCTATTGCTCTTTACGTCTTCTTTTTTCATCTCCTAGAATTCTAAGTTTCTGGTAGAATCGACTTCAGTTAGTCCACTGATAGTGTATTGGTTTAGGACTCCCCCTGCCTCACTGAATGTAAATAGGTCAGTTACCTTCCATTTAAACTCTTGATCCCCTCTTGAGAAGATTAGAAGATCTCCTGCCTTTAGTATATCTCTATTGTCATACATCTGTATAGGATCGGTAGACTTGCTATATAGTCTTAACATGTCGTTAGTTCCAAATAGGGCTGTATAATTGAACCTATTTGCATTCTCATCATCAACGAGAGTAGATGTAGCTATCGACCCATATACTTTTCTGTACACATAATCATCAGATAATCTAACCACCTGACACTTTACTCCTATTATCTTCCTCCACCAATCGAACATCTTGAGAGAGGCTGAGTAAAAGTGGTTAGTGTTGTCTAACAATTCATTTACAAATCCATTTCCTTTCATAACATTGGAAGAAAAAGAAGGAGATGCACTGGCACTATAAAATGCCTGCACACCTCCTCCGACCTAACCTAACACCAAACCAATTATATTAACTGTTAAAGTCTGTACCGATCTGGTAAACTTTAACAAGAACATCGATGTATTTAACTGAGTTAGTCAACCTTACACTTACATGTACGCCAAGCTGGTTGGCCGTGATCATCTCAGTTGTATTTACGTCAGCTCTATCGCAGACAACCTCGTAGTCATCTAGCTTATAGAGTTGATTCTGAATATTTGTTTCAAAGTAGTGCCTTAGGAGTGACTCTACATCTTGTCTAGTAGATACTGTATTTACTCTTCCCTTGAATCTCTGCATCAGCCTATTGCAGTCCTTCTTGATCTTATTGACCATTCTTCGGTTCTGCTCTTCAGATAGAATATCTTTATTAGGCTGGAATGTTTCGTTGTTGTTCAAGTAGTAAGAATCAGTCCTCTGATTGTAAACTAGGAAGTTAACAGGAGCAGCGAAGTTCAATAGCTTCTCTCTATCTCCCTTATCCAGCATGTATACAGGATTCTTATACTCTAACGTACCATTCGTCTGATCGAACGTAGGAGCAAACTCAGACCTAACTGACTTATTCTGCATGACTTTTCTATAATATCTAGAGGAAGCTGCTATATAAGTCATCCATCCAGTTAGCGACGTATCCTTGTCAAACGGACCCATTACGATCGTATTGCTATCCTGAGCAAGGTTCAAGATGAATCCCTTGATAGAGTTCACATTCGTCTTGTCATGTGGAAGATCAACCGGAGTGAACCAGTCATTTCTCTTTCCAATAAACTGGAACTGTCTCAAGAACTGTAGATCTACAATACCAGCCGTAGCCAAGTACTCTATGTCATAAAGTCCTTGATCTTCCAGACTATAAAGAGCCTGAACCAGACAAGATACCTTCTTACTTGAAGATAGGTCAAGACCAGAGTTTCCAAAGCTAAATACTTGAGTCAACTTAGGAGAGTGAGTCCTGAGATTGTTCTCATCATAATCTGGATTAGTAACTATAGTGAATCCAGTTCCAAGAGCATTCAGATTCTCTATAAATACGTTGTTTCCAGAGTCGTCTGTCTCATCCGGAAGAAGCGATACGAGATAGTTTTTCGTACTCTTAACATCAGTTAGACTAAGAGAGAAGATGTTTCCACTATCAGGCTGAACTACCATTTTGTATACATCACTTCCCTGAGGATCATTCGGATAGATACTAAACAGCATGTTGCTCATATCTACTGAAGTAGGAGTCTCTGGTTGTTTTACCGTAACACCTTCATTCAGTCCCGTATCATCAGCAGCAATGTATATCCTATTTCCCTTGCTATAAGTTACTTTTATCTTCTTATCCTTTTCAACCTCCTCACAGGCCATACCCTTGATACCACTGATCGAAGTGATCACGTCGTCAAGAGTCTTGCAGGATACGAGACTATAGTCATCGTATTTTGACTTATCTATAGCTCCATGATAGTAAGCCATAGTTCCGTATACGAATGCCCAGTTAGAATCTACGCCATTTGCAAACGTAAATTCAAGTACCTCAGATTCCGTAAGCGCTACGTTGTCTTTATACTTAATTGGAGTAGCCTTCAGAGAGCTGAGTCCAGTCTTATTGTGCTTAAGATCTAGCTTCAGACCTACCAGACTTTCCTTAGCAGCAGCATCCAAAGTATATGCAGCTTCAATATCTGGGGTAAATATTATTCCACCAACCTTAGGTGAATATATAGCCGAATATGGTTTCGACTGACTAGTGGTCAAAGATGATTGTAGCTTCTCTGCCAGCTCAGTAAAGTTCTTGCAAGATACACTCTTACCTTGTCCGGCAGTCTTTATCTTTCCTAGAGTAGCTGCATCGTAAACAGGATCTCCATTATCGTTAACCTGATTCTTGATAACGTTCAAGAAGTCATCCCAAGAATCGTTTCCATTGTTGCAGAAGTAATACTTGTCATCAAAAGCTATTCCCCAAAGCGAGTTATTGTCAGAATTGATAAACAGCTTTGACTCATTCTTATCCTCGTGGGTAAAGAATAGTCCTGACACAGCAGTAGTATTCATCGAACGAACTACTACCAACCCTGCTGAGTGTGATAATAGGAAAGCATTGATAAGAGACCTATGGGCATTTCTAGGAATAGTTCCGTCAACTGTATACAGCTTAAGGAACGTATTCGGACCGTCTACATAGGCCAGTCTAGGCCCCGCCGGAGCCACTATAACGACCCCAATATTTGAGGTCCCATCGATATTGAGTACGGTTGGCCTACTCATTATCTGTTCCCTAACTTTTACATAGGGTTCTTTAATAGGTACACTTGCCATTTATGTTTCTCTTTTAGTATTCAAAATAAAATTTTAAAGTGATTACCCGAGGTAACGATCCTCAGGCAATCGTAGAGGGCTAAATTGACTGTACGTACTTCGTCAATTTATATATATTAGATTGGATCCTCTTATCCTTAACAAGATCTGGGTGTATATACCAGTCCTCGAATGAGTTCTTAGAGTTGTACTTTATGTCTTCCCCTACTAACTTATATCCGAGAGACTTCATATACTCCCTAGACTGTTCTTTTGTATAGTTCCCATCTCTATAGCAATCATGTTCAAATGTAATACATCTGAATTTAGCTAACTTGAAAGGAATCTTATACAAAACATCTATATTGTATCCACAAACATCAACAGAAAGGTAGTCTACTACATACTTTCCATCAGACATCTCTCTTCCACTACATAGATCGCTTATGGTCTTGTCGTAGTCATGCCAGTATGCATTATCTAAGATAATCTTATTCTTCCTCTCCTTAGAGAACTCTGATACTAAGTTACCTTCAATCTCTATTGACACTCCATCCCATCCCAGCTTTTCAAGTAGCCATGTATTGTTATGGTGAACTGGTACACTGGCACCTAGCTCCAAGTATGTCCCATCCTTTGACTCATTATTTATTACTGCGAAGATGTCTTGGAAGATTTGAGACTTATTCTCCTTTACATTCTCCGATATGAATTTGGAATTAAGACCTATCTTATCCTTAACTCTTGAGTAATCATTGAACGGATTCATAACCTCGAGCGAGTTGCATACATCGATTATGATGTCCCTATATTCAGGATTGAACTCATCGAAATTGTTCTCTGATAGATATTTCTTAAGTTCTTCTACTCTTCCAATTCTATCCAAGGACCTTACGTAATGAGTCTCTAACTCATTGATTCCATTATAGAATGGGGTTTTTGGATAATCCTTGACTCCGGCCCATATAAGACCGATCTTAGAGTTCTTAAAGACTTCTATCCAATCGAACTGCTCGTAGGTACCTTCATAAAAGAGCTTGTTAGTCCAGATCCTACACATCGATGCATATGCTTCGGGCCTATCAGGCTGTTCAGTCATTGCATAGGTAGCATACTGAAGAGCTCCCTTCCATCTTCTACCAAGTCTCTCATATCCAAGGGAAACCATCTCAAGACAGTGATATTTTAACTCAAATTCATTATCTTTTGCTATTTCAGCAACTTTCAGGTAATGAGTTATTGATGAGCTAATCTGTCCAGACTTGTATAAGAAGTTTGCAATGTTTATGTTGGATTGAATTCCATTTAGGTCATCAATCCATCCATAGAGATCTTTATACTTTTCTCTATGATCCTTATTCTTATCAAACTTCTTAACTTCTCCTCCTAAAATAGAATCAAAATCTAATTCTAAGATATAAGAAGAGTTGTCTCTTGTGGAGAATGATGCATAATACAAACCATTGTACTCACACAAACCACAACAGAACTCAATGTGAACGTCAGTAAATGAGAAAGGTTCAGAGATGTATATCGGATCGAAGTTACTATTCCAAACTATAATATGGTGATAGTACCTTGATGCCTTTTCCCCTGAATATGGTTTCCACAGTTTTACGCTATGTCCAAAAGCTACGTAATAATCTCCCCACTTAACTACTTGAGATCCTCCCCTAACATCTACTTTAGTTGGAAATCTCTTTGTAATTATGCTCTGAGTAGAGTCACTCTGATGGTCATAGTATGCAACTTCTGTAGGTGAAGACCACTTAACGAATGTGTATGGACGATCTAAGATAGGCATCCAGTTCTTCTCACAGTACGAATCATCGTTTCCTGTGGTAGGAATCCTGACCCTACTTATCTCATTCCCAGTGGATTCATCTATCTCAGATAACTCCATTCTTCCTTGACCATTCTTAGTGGTATCCCTACGTACTCCGATGAGATATAACTTATTGTCCCATCTAACCAATCTACCGTCTTCTAATCCGATAAAATGCCAGATAGGATCATGCAAGTTCTGCATGTTTATGTAATTACCGTCGACAATACTAAAGTCATCATCGAGATTAACTAAAATATTTTCCGTCTTTAGTGTTACATCGTCTTCAGGATGAATGTACTGTAGAGGTCCACTCCAATGAGGGTACTTAGAAAACTCTGAATGGCTCATGTTGTAATTAACTATTCGTATATTACACTTGAGCTTTCCATCGTCATTATAGATCGACGGATTCATCAGAGATACTCCTTTGGACAGATCCCACTTCATAAGAAGGGGAAATATCCTAAGACCTTGATCTACGCAAAATTTAGCTAGACCTTTCTCATAAATTTCTTTGTTGAGTTCCATTTTGGTTTGTGTGTGTTGGTTGGTTTTATTCTTGATTTATTACTATGATAATGGATTTACATATTCTCTTGCCCATCCAGTTAGGATTCCTTGCCATGCATACAGCCTTCCTCCTAATCCTAGGGCTCTATTATTCATGTTAGCCGTGAATCCTGCTGCCTTAAGGGCATTTGGTATTGACCAGTACTCTTTTCCGGGATCAGTGAATGCTTTTCCGGGGTCCCCTCTTCTTCCCTTAGGTCCCTTTGGACCCTTCACATTTCTTCCAGGTATTCCCGGAGGTCCTGTAGGTCCTTGTGCACCTTCTCCGGGATCACCGGGATCTCCTTTCTCACCTCTTTTCCCTTTAAGGGACCTTCCAGTCTCTCCCATTGGTCCGGGAGAACCTTGTGGACCTTTTTCAGATTCACCTTGTCTTCCTCTCGCTCCAGTTTCTCCCTTGTCACCTTTAGATCCCTGAGCTCCAGTGTCTCCCATGTATCCCTGAAGACCTTTTGATCCGGTACCTCCATGACCATCTGCTCCCTGAATTCCTTGGATACCTGCAAATCCTATCGGACCGTCAGCTCCCTTTGGTCCTTTTGGTCCCTTCGGTCCTTGTAGACCCATGTATCCTGTAGGTCCTGTCTCTCCAACGGGTCCAGTGGGTCCCTGAGCACCTTTAGTGCTACTTCCATCTACCCCCTGAATTCCCTGAAGTCCGGGAACTCCGGTTCTACCTTGAAGTCCTTGGTCTCCAACAGGCCCATTTGGTCCCTTTGTAGCTACTCCATCTCTTCCCTTAGGTCCCTTTTTGCCCTTGGGTCCGGTATCTCCACGATCTCCTTGTGGACCTTGTATTCCCTGAAGTCCGGGATGACCAATTCCTGGCTTACCTTGTGGGCCCTGAAGGCCTCGTATTCCTTGAGGCCCTTGGATTCCTTTTCCAGTTACCTTAGTTTTGAAATCATTTACCGAAGATACTATGTCTTCGTTAGCGTACAATGAATAGGGATATAGCCTGAATATGTTGGATATAGAGGTTGGTGTCAACATGGCGGGCTTACAATCCTCGGTTAGCCCTATTATTCTACTGGCCGAGCTATATGCGTCCAGAGTCGATATCGGACTCAGCTCATTTGAATATATTAATGTCTTTGCCATAGATTTTAAGGTCTTTTGACGTTTCCAAACTCTACTAATCCTCCATTTATGGATCCCTCAAACTTAAGGACTCCACCAGATACAGAGATTCCCATGTGAGTCAGAAATTTTCTTACATCATCATCGGTGAATCGATAAGGCTGTTTGGACTCTCCGGGATCTCCTCTGTCACCCGGATCACCTTGGATGCTTAGTCCAGACTGACCTCTTGGACCTTTCTCTCCCTTTGGTCCGGGTAGACTTGGTCCACGATCTCCATCCGGTCCTTGGTCTCCGTCTATTCCGTAGTAAGCATTCTGACCCATTGGCCCTTGAATACCTCTGTCTCCCGGAATATCTTTTCCTTCGTATCCTTCTGGACCTTCATCACCGTCTTCTCCAGTCTCTCCCCTTGTTCCTTGGAGTCCTGTAGTACCTCTATCACCATCTGGTCCTTTTGTACCGCCGATGATAGCTCCACCATATCCTCTCGGACCTTGTGGACCCTGCGTGAAGTTCGGTGATCCCGGATCTCCAGTTAATCCAATCTCTCCTTTTGGTCCATCTGGACCTTGTGGTCCTTGAGCACCTGAAGGTCCGATGTATCCTTTATCTCCTCTTGTAGGAGGACTTCCTACGATTAGAGATCCGGACCTTCCTTTCGTGCCCTGTGATCCTGTAGGACCTTTGTATCCCTTTATTCCCTTAGGACCAACTGGCCCCTGAGTTCCTTTTATATTAAGGGCATTTATACCCGGTTCTCCTTGATCACCGTCTGGACCATCCTCACCGAATTGTCCAGTCGGCCCCTGTACACCAGTTACTCCCTGCTGTCCGATAGTGTCTCCATGAACTCCTTTTTCACCCTTTATTCCATATTCACCATCTGCTCCCTGTGCCCCTTGGATGGTCTTGTAGTTATCCTTTATATACTTCCTCATTCCACCTACAGTAAGTATCCCTACTGCTGGCACATTCTCTGAGTCTTTAGTATATATGTCTTTTGATATGGATTCGAATAGGTCTATTTGAGCTGGATCTCCTGATTTGTCTATCGCAAGAAGGTACCTACAATTAAATTGTGTATTTAAGAGGCTGGTTATTACCTTTATTGAATCAGAATATCTTAGCATAACTTACGGGACCACTATTATTTTATTACCCATCCTGTTCTTCAGTGTGTCTGTTCTTAGGTTTCCAATCTGTACAGTAAGTCCTGCCTGAGAGGCATCTATCGTACCTCCATATTGAAAAACATTCTTTCCACCGAATAGGATTCTATTTATTGCAGCTATTATGTCTTGTGGAGTAGAAGCTAGGATTTGGTCTTTACCTTTTGGACCAGTCGGACCTTGAGGCCCAGCAGGTCCCGGAGCTCCATCTGGTCCCTGATCACCCCTATCTCCCGTAGGGCCTCTTGATCCTATTCCAGTCGGACCTTTATTTCCTTTTTGACCCTGATTACCATAAGCATCTTGTCCAGCATACCCTTGGAATCCAGTTGGTCCTGTAGACCCATACTTCTTTTGTCCCTGAGGCCCTTGAGTTCCCTTCTTTCCTTGGGCACCTTGTTGTCCCTGTGCACCAGTTAGTCCCTTCGGTCCTTGAGTCCCTTGAAGACCATCTACGGAGTCTCCAGCAGGTCCTTGAGGTCCTTGTGTTCCCTGTGGTCCACGATTTCCTTCTGGACCTTGAAGACCGATGTCACCACGAACTCCTTGATAGCCCATTATACCTTTTATTCCTATTGGTCCTGGGTCTCCAGTTGGTCCTACATATCCGGGAACATTGTCTCCGGGATAGCCCTGTGGACCATCATCTCCGGGATCGCCGTCTGGTCCGGTCTGACCATCTTCTCCTTTATCTCCCCTATCTCCAGTTACATCTAGCCCGTCTCTTCCCTGGACACCATCTCCTCCTTGGAGTCCTATTTGTCCCTTGCTTCCTTTTGGTCCTTGAGAACCTTGAAGACCTCTTCCGGTATCTCCAGTGTCTCCCATAGGACCTCTAGCTCCCTGAACTCCTTGAAGTCCTGTAAATACCCAAGGGTTACTAGCTATAAACCTATCCAGCTTACCTACTGGAACGAAGAGATCATCTGGGGTGCTATCGTCAATGTCTACTACTGGCATCTTCTGGCGGATGGCCATATCTATATCTATAATAGCTGACTCTTGACTTGATGAAATTCCCAATAGATACTTACATTTCGTAGTTGTCTCAAAGACGCTTTCTATTGGGCTTATATTTTCATGGTATACTAAAGACATATCTAGTCACTATTATTTTTAGATACATTAACGTCTCCAGCCAATATGTTCGTAATGACTTTGCTGATAGAGTGATACTTCTCATCATACACTTCGTAATAGTTAATCGTAGCTGAAAATTCTACTCTATGCGCTATATTGGCCATTGAGTCCTGATCATACTCCTGATTAAAGTCAGTAGGTATGGGACTCCACACTATATTTGAAAGCCACGGTCTACCTAGAGTATCGTTCGTATTGAACATAGTTAGATTTGTTAGGAAGTCCAAATTTTGGTACTTAGTCCTAAAATCATCTAATACGGGTATGTCCGTGCATGAAAATTCAAAGTTAAAAATAGAGCTCTTCTGAACTGCGTACCTTAATGGCTCTTGATAGGTCCTTCTAGACATTTGTCTTCCAGAGTCAATAAGCCTATAGATTACATAGTTAGTAGATTTAAGATTATCTGTTTTTGGATATTTTATAAAATCAATTCCCTTATCTACAAATAATCCCTTAACTCTCATTAAGAATGAGTCATATATCATAGCTGAGGTAAGCAAGTACTTACTATATGACTTCCTTGTGTTAAACTCAAAAAAGTTATTGGAAGTAATGTCCCTACTATTCTCAGTTATGTTATATGAATATATGTTTGATAGTACCTGATCACTGTCTTCATCCACACTGACTCGTAAGTACGGATTTTTGCACAGTGTTCTCAGGTACCCATCAACATCGTGAGTCTTTATCTTTGGGATAATTATCTCACATCTAGTATCATCAAACCTAATTACAAAATTTGTCTGGTTTGAATCATTTATAAGGTATTGGTTTATGACGTAGTCCGTTTGAATAAGTTTCTTGAACTTGAACCCATTTAATATCGGACAGCTATTTGTTAGCTTGATATAGTCGGTCTCCTGTAGGGGACTATCGTCATATCCCAAAACCTCTACTCTTTTGTCTATTATGTCGGACTTACAGAACCCTTCTGGGACGTTTATCCGGATGCAGGAAGAGTCATAGTCCTCTACGATCTCAAGAAACTTACTGAAAGTCACTTTTAGGTACCTGCAATTAGTTTTAATTAGAAGATCTTGAACTACTACTTCCATAAATTCAGTTAGAATATAAATAAAGTACCTTGAATATCTTCGTCCCAATAGATTGCAACGAAATTATTCTCAAGTAATTGAACGTCTACTTCTATAGTCTTTCCTGACTGCTTCTCTACCAGCCAAACTTTAGGTACGGAACTCCCATTGTACTTAGATATAACTGGAGATGAAGTGGCTTTAATTGATCTAACTTTAATGTTTAGATCTATCCTTTCTAATGTCTTGTCAGGAGATACTATCCACTTGGATTTCTCAGGACCTGTACATACTAAGACCTCTCCTATAGAAGGATTAGACTTTAAGTACTCTACAATTTCTTGCATAGAGCCGAACTCTCTTTCAGTTATCTGTATGTACTGTGTCTTTTCGTCCGTCTCTTCGTATGCAGGAGGATTACATTCGTCACATATTCCTGACTTTGTTATGGAAGTTATGTTAAGAGTGTATCCGACAACATTATTTACGTGAAATCTTCTTTCTGCTACCATAACTATTTCTTTATACTACTTCTTAAGAATCTAGATGTAGCTCCAGATCTGTTAGCTAATTTACTGAGTCCACTAGACATCTTTCCTAGTCCCTTAGACATTCCACCAAATATTCCAGCCCCAGCTCTTACAGGAGCAGTCTTTATTGCTGTTCCGGTTTTCCTCATAAATCCATTCACGGCCCCTCCACGTCTGAACGTTCCAGTAGCTCTCTTGAATCCTGAACCAACGGCCTTAGCTCCAGTCTTTATGTCCTGACCACGTCTCTTGAAGAATGTGGAGGTCCTATCACCAGCCCTACCTAAAGCAGAGGTTGCATTAGTTTTATATGCTTCAGTCCTTAATCTATCTTTCCGGAGATCTTTCTGAATATTTGCCCTTGCCCTAATTATCCTATCCTTTAGAGGATCTGCTGCTCTCCTATCTCGAATATGTTGTCCGGTCTTTTTTGCAGCGTCGGCCACTGTCTGAGTAGCATTGTTGGCAACCGTTTGTGTAGCTTGAGGAGCTCCATTTGGAGTATACCTCAGTCCATTTTGACTTATTTTTCCAGGAGGTTGTGGAGCTTTTTGTTTAACTATAGGTCCCCGGTACATCGCATTGAGCCTTCTAGTATCCGTGTCACCAGCTGTATTCCTTACAAATCCTCCGGTATTTCCAGCTGGTTTTGGTTGGGTAGCAGCAGTGGTAGGGGTAGTTGCTTGTTGTTTCTGAAGAGCATTTCTTCTAGCTATACCGGCATCTTTCCTGTCCCTATTGGCTTGCCACTTTGCTTGTCTAGCATCATCCCTGTTAAAATTCTCGGGTCTTTTGAACTGACCCTGAGTATTGTTCGTTTGTGGTTTCGTTTTTGGCTGAGTAGTGGCGGGTGCCTTTGTTTGTGTCTGAGTCTGCGTAGTATTAGTATTGGAAGAAGGCTTCTGAGTAGTCTGAGTCGTATTCCCTCCAGTAGACGCAGTAGTTGTCGTAGGTTTAGGAGGGGCTGTCGTCTGACTCGTAGTAGTAGAAGTATTTCCTGCGGGCTGAGTAGTCGTTGTAGGTTTAGGTTGCGTATTCTGAGCTGGTGGTGGAGTCTGTGCAGGTGGAGGTGTAGCTAGTGCTTGTGCTGGTGGCGGAGTATTTTGAACAGACGGTTTCTGAGTCGTAGAATTGTTCTGAGTAGATGCTGGCTGTTGAGTAGTAGCCTGAGCCTGTGGTTTCTCTGCTTGAGTATTACCGTTGGCAGATCCCTGAGTGTTCGCTGGAGCCTGTTGTTTCTGACCCTGTTGGTTAGCTGGGGCTTGCTGCTTCTGATTCTGATTGGCAGCTTGCTGTTCTCCTCCTTGAGCTTGAGCCTGTCCCTGTGCTTGTCCCTGTACCGGATTTCCGTTCTTATCTACAGGTATTTTTCTTCCATCCCTACTAACAATATATCCGGCAGCCAATGCACCAACTGCCCCACCTACTAGTCCTGGGACAATCATATCTCTCTCTCTTCTAAACATATTTACTTGCCGTTATCTGTTAGTATTATATTTAAGTCATGTAAATAGTTCTCAACATTAATCCCATCGGAAAAGTCTTCGTCCCCCCAAGTAAGTCTTATATCTGACATTAACTTACCAGAACCTAATCCATGATCCTTGAGCAGGCAGATAACGTCGCTTCGATCTCCCAACTTACAGTTGGTAAGATCAGATCCGACCTTCTTTACTAAGAATTCCTCTGATTTTCCTTTTATGTAGAACTTTATAGTAAAATTAACTCTTTTAAGTGGGATAAGATATTCAGGATAGTAATTGAGATTCCTGAAAGAATATATTATCTTGATGCTATCCCCAACATCAAACTTGACAGGCTCTACTATTTGAGGCCTGCAAGGACACTCAATTCTCTCCATAAAAAAAAAAATAAAATCTAAAAGTAAGCTAAGGGAAAACTAATTCCCCTAGCTCTTACGTATTTTTCCGAACTTGTTTAAGTAGGTACATCTATCGACAGAGTAACCATTATACAAATTCCAGACTATTCCATTATTTATCGTAAACTCATCGACAGTAGAGTTCACAGAGTCATACTTACTGAAATGTACCTTAGATCCAACTACAGTTAGATTGACTCCTGATATACCTTCATGTACGTATGTACATGGAGTATTCACGCAATCTATGAACTCTAAAGTAAGATCCCCACTATTCAGACCATGAGTTCTAGTCAACTTACTATATCCTAGGTTAAACTGGAAGTCTTTCGGGAATACACAGTTGTAGAATACTATCTTCAACTCTCCATTCTTAAGGGTACCAGATTTGAATAGGTCGAGAGATCTACAGTCCCTAGAGAACTTACATCCAGAGAACAGTATCCTACCAGATTCTATGAATCCACTCCCTATGTCTATTAACGAGTCTGACGAAATGAATGTATTCCCATAATAATTTATGTACAGGGACTTAATCTCATTAATATCAGACTCTACGACCCCAGTCTCTTCGAACTTAGAGTTCATCGAATTTATGAGAAGTTCATCAAAAGTATCCTTATGATCCGGATTGATTGACTTAGAGATCTTAAGTTTATTTATCTCGCAATCTCTAAGTAAACAATAAGAGTTCAACTTATATCCTCCACCCACATTTCCTATAATAAGATTATCCACCTTACTAGATACAAGGCTTGTTGATACGTACTTAGTTGAATTGTCCCCCTCAATATTCTTACTTCCTGTTATAAGTTCGAAAGCAGTTATTCCGGAGCCTCTTAGCCAAGTGTGATTCATCTTAGTATCTGAGGATGACCCTTGAATTACAGAGTCAAAAGTGAACTTAGCCATTTTCCTACTATTCTCACCTTCTGTCAGGATCGTATAATTGTCGTCCAGATCAGTCATTATAGTAGTAGGATTCCCGTTACAGATTAGAGTCTTATTTTCTAACTTGGACTCTCCTGTTGGGGTATATCCGTAAGTCTCCTTTATAACTTCTCCCCTCATTTGTAAGTGAGAGTCTTTGCTTATAGATATTATGAATCTCTCCCTGAAATTCATGTCCCATCTTATGTCTACTATATGGGCCTCATTCAGTGAGAGTATCTTTGGATAGAAGTAAAGGGCCATAGGGAGATCGAAATCATCGTGTACGGTAAAAATTTCTTTACCGAATTTCCTTCCGTCTAGAGATATTTCTACGTCTGGGAATTTGTCAATCATCCCTATATCAGGAGTTATTTCTACTCCTACATAGTTCCCCGGATCTACCTTTTTAGTGGATGGGTTATCACGATACCACTTTATCTTTCCACTAAACTCAATTATATTCCCTTCACCGTAAATCCTCAGATCATCTCCTCCCACATTCAACGGGTCTCTAGAGATCTTTGACTGGAGAATCCTAGGTAAAGTATTATAATCCTTCCCTCCGGATGAGTTATCTGGATCAAGGTCCGAGTCTATATTTATGTCATTTAGACTTAATGACTTCTTACCAAAGAAGTATATCATGTCGGTAGAGAGTGCATGAATAGTCCAATCATCCAGACCCGGATCTGAGGTCATTTTCAAGTAGTATAGCTGAGGAACTTTATCTGTAGGTTCCCCTGGAATAATTTTTCTACCTGTTCCAAGGGCAATCCTCAACTGAGATTCTGTCTGATGAATCTTTATATTTTTTAGGTCACTCTCTTTGAGTTCCGTAATGATATTCAGTTTCACTTGTCGAGTGGTTTTTCGTCCTTCTTTTCTTTTAACAAAGAGTCATTCAATTTATCTACCAGATCCATGTATTTTGGATTCCTGAAACTCATCTTATTTTCATTAGAGGTATCTTCTGATAATTTCTTGAGTTTTTCCTCAGTATCTGGTATCTTGACCTGACCGTAAATCTCATTCATCTTGCTCATCATATCCAGAACTCTCGTCATCATATCCATCTTATCTGCATAAGTCATTGACTCACTCATCATATAGTTTGGATCGAGAATCTGGGATGCGAGAAGAGAAATTGCTCTGAGGTACTGCTGATACATAACGACTCTGAATTTTCCGTACACCTTGCTTAGGTAGTATTCAGCAGCCTTCTCACTTTTGTCGGACGTTAGGTTGGTAATACTGTTAGTGAATGAATCGAAATCTAGGGATACATTAAGTCCGTATTCTTTATTCAAGTGAGATACGAGTTCGGTATATGCTTTAGATACTTCTCCTCTAACTTTCTCGCTTGGCTCTCCTACGTCTTTTTGTATCTTACCCAGATCTTTAAGCGCCTTAGCAGGAAGTATTACCTCTTCCTTACTATGGTGATCATCCTCTATGATTTCAGCATCAACAACTTCTCCACCATACTTATCATAATCTCCATCAAGTCTTAGGAGATCTTTATATTTATCTGTATCTATTTCGAATGATGATGCCATGTAATGATAATAAAGTAAGTGTACTTACCTTAGCCAGTAGCTAGAAGTAAGTGCACTCATGTATATATTTTGTTGTTGATTGTCTAATCTATTATAATCCTCTTCAAGTCCCTGAAATAGTTCAATAGGAAGTCCTTGGAGATAGATATTCTTCTTGATGCTTATGATATACCTACAAAAGTTGAGATATATCTCATCATTAAATATGGAGTATACGCTATCTAGATCCCTAGACATATAGTAAACCGCACACTTTTCGGTCGGCTCTTTTGTTACTTCATCAAAGTCCTCCGGAAACGGCCTCTTGCAGATAGTCTCTGCATAGTAAACCCCTGTTTGAATATATGAGTTGAAGAAGTATCCTCCTTCATAAGAAGGGGAATCGTATCCTGAGAATCCATTTGTATTTCCTATAGTGAGAACCGCCTCAGGAGTTATTTGTATTTCATCCTCAGTAATTTCTCCCTTTAGATATTGATTGAAGTTGTTTACTATTCTTCTACTTCTTGAAGTAATAGGGTCAACTACGATGTGAAGTTTCTGCATGAGAAACATAGGGTAGTATCTCTCGAAAGTCTGGAGGGAGTCTCTTATTATAGAGTACATTATCTCCCACTTTGAGTGTTCTCCATTTGGTACTTCAAGGATGTCAACCACACTCGGAATTGCTATCAAAGTACTCCTCCTAGTGAGGTCTTTGTATAGGGTCTTTAGCTCTACTTTTTCCATTATAACCTTATTGATAAGAATTTTGGGTTCTTAGACAGGAACCTGAATGTATCGTCAATAAGAAGATTAGCTTCTTCTGCCCCTAAGGTTGTTGTCTTGAATCCATGATCCGGCCACTTGTGACTAAATATAACGTTTCTTTTGTACGTCGGATCAGCTTTAAGTTCCTCTGGATTTCTTACATCAGGGGCGAATACTAATTCAAAGTCACTTCTATCTGCCCCAGTATCGTCCCCAGCCAATATATGAACCCCGGATATGAGAACCGATCTCAGTAGAGTCATAAATGGATAGATCACTGTAGCTAGTATGTCTGACTTACCAAACTCGTCCTTATTGTATTTAGAGTGCTTAAGTACAAGACTCATCAGATGAGATAATGCATCGAAATACTCATCCGGAGTAGAACTTCCAGCTGATATTCCAGACCTGTGATTATCCGTTAACCTATTTAACTCAGAGTTCATCTCATTGAGGGTTTGGTCATGCCCCTTCTCCATGTTATAGTCCATATAGGACTTCTTCAGATTCCTAAGAAGAGAGATTCCAAGTGCGGTACCAAATGAGATTAGTATGGCATCTTGAACCCTTTTTGGTATAGAGAACTTAAGACTAAATATTCTGTCGCTCAGTTCAGAGTAGTTTTTATTTCCCAAACTAGACATATACTCCTGTGCATCGTAGTCTCCCTCACCCTTCTTGAACGCCCTTGCATCAGTCATATTGGGGGCGTCCCTCTTAACTTTATCAATTGCCTTCATTGGGCTCTCCGCAAGTACTGTCTGATGCTTAGGGGTACCGGTTGAGCTCTTATATACAACTATGTATTTTGACCACGGACTTAGTCCCTTAGCAAGGCCATATCCCGTTGCAGCAATCGTTGCTCCGGTAGCTATGATTCCAAGATGTCCTTGTATCTTCTTTAGTTGCGTGTTAGTAAGACCTGTCTTATTAAGGAACTTAGCGGCTGCCTGTCCGGTATAGCCCATTCCTTTATATACTTTATCGGTAAGTTTACCCATCTTAAATATAAATTTATTTGAAGGATATTCCGATAGATTTACAGAACTATCCTACCACCTTTTTTACTTTCTTCTTTTGGATTAATCAATCCCAACTTAATAAGATATTCTAATTTCTTTTGGTACTCTAATTCAGCAGCAGCTCGTGATGCTGTGAGACCAACGAGCCTAGTTGAGTGCTTATTATATTCCCACTTCTCTGGATTATTTGGATACCTTATGAGATTATTTGCTCGCTGACCCTCTTCATCATTAAGGGCCTTTCTCATCACCTTAGAATATCTATCTTTTATTTTCTCCCTGAGTAAGTTAGAGTTTCCTACTTTCTTTTCATATAGAAACTTAGCAAACTTAGGGTCAATCTCATAATCTCCCATATATTCCTTACGTATAGGCGTTTATTTTACTGCCGATATGTTTGTAGGTTTCGTTTAGTTTCTTGAGTCTTGCATCTCTCCTAAGGAACTCTTCAGGTTCATCAGCATACTCAGCTACCTTCCTGTCATACCTATTTCCGAGATATGCCCCTCCAAGTCCACCTACTAAGGCCCCTGTACCTCCTGCAATTAGATTTCCTTTCAAGGACCTATCTCTCGCTAATAGTCTGTACATCCCAAGTCCTGTTCCTGCACCAAGAGTTCCTATTAATGCGGATCTGGTGGCTATATTCTTAGCTCTTCCAGAGTTCCTATTTCCATGAATTTTCTTAAGGATGTCATCCCTTACACTAGAGTTTGCAGCTTTATTTAAAAAACTTGCAAGTGGATCGTCTTGATCCTCCTCTAATTTATAGTAATCGAGATAATCTTTATCCAGTGCGCTCATCTTATCAGAATTCATATCAGTCATGTTTATTATGATGGATGCTCCCGTAGTACCTTCTGTAGAGGTGTGGACTATTGGCTATTTTCTCTATTAGATCGTTTCTCTTCTTAGCCCCACGTCTACCAAATCCAGCAGCGACTAGGGAACCTGCCCCTCCAGCGGCCAATAAGTATGGATCTATGTCTTTATCATACCCATACTTAAGAGCTACCGCTCCAATACCTATTCCAGATCCGACGAGTGCCCCTGTAGCATTTGCAGCCATTCTCCTTCGAATAAGTTTCCTCTTGAATTCTTCCTTATCCTTGGCTAATATGTAATTATCTACATCTTCCTTGCTTGGACGGTATGGGGAGCTGACTACCTCTTTTCCGAGATACCCTAACATCATCGATTCCTATGTTTATTCGAAGTTCTTATTTTTGGACCCTGTCAGTCTTCCAAAGAATGCCTTGACCTTCCCTTTACCTTGCTTAACAACCCCCTTGGCAAGATTTTTCAATCCGTTAGCTCCAGACAGGTTCTCTATATCTTTTGCCTTCTCTGCAATTACCCCTTTGTACTTCGAGATCTCTGCCGTCTTATTAGCACTATCTGCAAGTACATTATTAACTGCATTGTTGAGATTATTGACTTTAGATGTCTGGGTTTTTATTACTTTCTGAGCATCCCTGTTAGCAGACTCTAGCTTGGAAATCCTACCTCCAGACAACTTATCTGCCCATCCAGTTTTGACATTCCTCCATCCCTTACTTATGCTCCCCTTTCCTTTCCCCCTGAGATACAGAAGACCACCTCCAGCAACAAGAGCCGCTGCACCAGCTCCAATAGCCGCATGCCTGATCATTCTCCTTCTTTTAGCTTCTCTCTGTTCCTCCTCAGTGGGTTGGTATTTTTCGAGGTTATTGCTATCGTCACTATAAAATGACGTATATTGTCTTAATTCTTCGTCGAAATATACTTTAATCATATAATATATATTTTATAGTGAGGGGGGGGGCAGATCACCTATTCACATTTTGGCGACCTTCACCTTCCCTCTGTCTATTTTCTTTATTTTTCTTTAGGTATCTATGAAGGGCATATCCTCCGACACCCGCTAGAGCAAGGCCGCCCATACCAATAGCTACGTTTCTTCTGTGGTCCTTGTATATCTTGTCGAACCCTCCTGTTATATGACCTACTGGTATTCCCTTAGAGAAGTCACTTCTTCCTATCCCTTCCGTATGCAAACGTAGTTTATCTAAGGTATTTCTCCTGATAAGATGATCCGTCAGTTTTCCAGCACCATACATTCCGACACCTGCCAAACCAGCTTTTCCTAGATCTTTTGCAGCTTTGGTTTTGTCTATTTTTCCGTCCTTATCTCTCCACCTCTCATCTCTATTGGCTAGATAATAACTACCAAGTGCAGCAGCTGTTCCTATTCCGAGAGCTCCTGGAGCCCAACTCTTATTAGTTGTTATCCCGCTCCTCTTTACATTACCTAAAAATTCCTTAGCTAATTTAGGATCATTTACTTTACTTGATGGGAATATATCTTGTAGTCTTCCTTCTTCAAAGTCATTTCTCTTATAAAGATCCTTATATAGATTATTTATAAGGTCATTCCTTTTCTTATCTCCAAAAGTAAATCCCTTCTTCTCAAGAGAATTAACTATAGACTTAGCATTATCAAGATCCAATTTAGAGCTTATAGCCGCATAAGAAGCCCTTGCAGCATCAGTATTTCCTAACTTAAGATTCCTAGAAGAATTAGCTATCTTGTGTGCACCTATTAGTGCCCCTGCCGCTGCTCCTATACCAGCAGACTCAAGAAGTCTTCTCTTGTTACTTATCTTATTATCATTCGGTCGGCGGTAATCCATATTATCGGCTCTACCCCCCCCCCCATTTTTTTT
>ERZ773035.244-NODE-244-length-46026-cov-6.674186_pt1 | contig 46026 bp, 40 predicted proteins | sample MGYA00511487_ERZ773035 | MGnify/ENA primary metagenome ERZ773035 (study PRJEB29015, sample SAMEA2737985) | human oral metagenome | biome: human oral; feature: human-associated habitat; material: dental | place: China | collected 2024 ... | reverse complement strand
GGCTTGCGACAGCGGCAGGGAACCCTCGGGGAAACGGTTGCCCGAGAAAATGTCGGCGGCCTCTGCCATCAGGGGGCTGTCATCCGACCATGGCGTCGGCGTTGCCGGATGGGCGGCTGCACTGGCATTGGCGCCGGCATCAGGCGCAGTGGTGTCTTCTGGCGGCAGCAGCCCCAGTTCACGGGCCAGCGGCTGGTTGAAGAGCAGAACCTGGGGCCTGGGGAAGCGGGTGGGCTGAGCGTCCGAGAAGAAGGCCTGGGGCAGCGAGCGATAGCTGTGGGACAGGTTCCAGTGCAGGGGTGTAGGGTTCATGCGGGCGGAGAGGGGCTGGCTTCAACGTTCAACGGCAACACCTCGCCCTCATATGGGGCGTTGCCCTGGAAAAGACCAGACACTACCAGATCCGGGCCACGAGGACTGTGCCGCCATTTCCGTCTCTCGTTCTGGTGGAGTTGGCGTGCTTGCGCCGTTTGGTCAGGATCAGACTGCTGATCAGACCCAGGGGCCGATTCTCCTGGCTTGGAGACGAAGATCTTGGCAAGTATGTTCAGGGTACGGTAAAAAAGGTACAGCAGGAGGGGGGGCATGCAGACTAAAGACTGGTTTGATCTGAAGATCGACGTACAAGGGAAGGATGTGATCGCCAAGGCGGACCTGATGGGGACAACCATGGCCACCTTCGTGCGTGGAGCGGCCAAGGAGAAGGCGCAGGAGCTGCTGGGGCGGGAAACCCGCATCAGTCTTTCCCAGCGTGATTTTGAGGCCTTCACCCAGGCCCTGGACGGCGCCTTCAAGCCGAATACTGCACTGGAGAGAGCGCTGGCTGAAAGCAGGGAGAAGGTGCGTCGTTTTTGAAAATGGTGCTGGATACGGGGCTGCACGACCGTGGGATTTTAGATGTGACGTAAATACTATAAATAAATTGCACCGATACTCCAATCGGTGCTGATGGTGGGTGCTTGTTTGGGTTGGTATTGACGGGGCGTGAGTCCGCGAGTAGATTATGGGGCGGCGCTCTTCGAGTAAGGTTTGCTAAGAAATTTATGCTGACCTTGGTTGTGGTGGCGATTTTTTCGAGCGTTTGTTATCGCTCGAATTTTGACCTTGATTGTTTCGTGGGAGGGTATTTGACATAGGTTTTATTTTTTTAGGTGGATTTCCACGATAAGACAAGGTGATATCTCTGGGTTTATCTGGTTTTCCTTGGTTTCGATTGATTTGTTTGGCAAATCAATTCCATTGGCATAATTTTCCATAAAAGGAGGTATCTTATGTTTGAAGAAAGTGTGTTTTCCTTTTTATCGGCAGAGAATGGTGTTTATTTTGATCGACTGATTCCTTTGGCTTCTTTGTTTACTTCGGCTTCAGGACTGATTGTGTCAATAATGGAATATAGGTTAAAAAATGGCGCCGAAAGAAGTGAATTTTCTAATAAAGGGGCAACGAAAATCATGGTTTCTATAATTAAGGAAGGGAATAATTATTTTCTTTGTATTAAGAATGCAGGCAAACATTATGCTGAGAATGTCCGTGTGGATTTTATGGGTAAGTCACATTATTTTTGGGGTTACGAAAACAAGTTTCCTCGTGATTTCATGGGGGAGGGTGATTATTTTACTGTTGGAATTAGGGGGTATATTGGCTTTTCTTTGGATGATATTCGCGTTAAGGTGGTTTGGAATGATGGATCTGGAGTTGATAGGGAGAGGGTTTTTCAGCCTTCTCGGTAGATCTCCTGTTCATGCGTTTTCTGTGGCCTCACCCACCAGCCACTCCCGAAAGCACGTCAGGGCCGGCCGTTCGGCCTTGTGTTCGGGCACGATCAGATAATAGGCGCGTGAGCTGGGCATGCTTTGCGGGCAGGGGCTGATCAGGCTGCCGTTGGCCAGCTCCTGCTGGATCAGGAAGGGCGGGATCAGTGCCACGCCCAGCCGTTCGATGGCGGCCTGGGCCAGCATCGAGAACAGCTCCAGCCGCATGCCGGTCATGGCGCGGGGTGTGGTCACGCCGGCGGCGGCAAACCACTGTCGCCAGGCGTAGGGACGGGTGCTCTGCTGCAGCAGTGGCAGCTCGGCAATGGCCTCGGGCGTCATGTGTGGCTGTACGCCGGGCAGGGTGGGGCTGCATACCGGCACCGGGTATTCGTGCATCAGGAAATGTGCCTCGGTGCCCGGCCAGCCGGCATCGCCGAAGTAGATGGCGGCGTCGAAGCCGGTCTGGTCGAACAGGAAGGGGCGTGTCTGGGTGTGGAGGTTCACGATCACCTCGGGCTGGTGGGCCTGGAAACGGCCCAGGCGCGGCAGCAGCCAGCGGGTGGCGAAGGTGGGCACGACGGCCAGATCCAGCGTGCTGCCGGTGCCGTGCTGCGACATCACGGCCAGGGTGTCCTGTTCTAGGGCGTCCAGCCGGGGGCCGATCTGCTGGCTGTAGTCCTGTCCGGCCTCGGTCAGCTGCACACCCCGCCGGGTACGCCGAAAGAGCGGCACGCCCAGGTAGTCCTCCAGCGCGTTGATCTGTCGGCAGACGGCGCTCTGGGTCAGCGCCAGTTCCTCGGCAGCCCGCGTGAAGCTTTCGTGGCGGGCCGCAGACTCGAAGGCAAGCAGGGCGTGGGTGCTGGGGATCTTCTTGCGCATGATGGGGTTAGGGGCTTGAGGCTGGGACGAACGATCTCGGAGTTCCTGAATCGCACAGGTTACTGCATAAATGTCGTTTGAGGTGGCTTTTGTGGGTCGCTAGAATGCGCGCAAGGAATAATGAAAAGGAGACGACCCATGGCTTCCCATCGCGCCCCCTTCAACTGGGCTGACCCGCTGCTGCTGGATGCGCAGCTTTCCGATACCGAGCGCATGGTGCAGGACAGCGCCCGTGCCTACTGCCAGGACAAGCTGCTGCCGCGTGTGCAGGAGGCTTTCCGCCATGAGAAGACCGATGTGAGCATCTTCCGGGAGATGGGGGAGCTGGGCCTGCTGGGCCCCACCATCGCCGAGGAATACGGTGGCGCCGGGCTCAACTATGTCTGTTACGGGCTGATTGCCCGCGAGGTCGAGCGGGTCGATTCCGGCTACCGCTCGATGATGAGCGTGCAGGGCTCGCTGGTGATGGTGCCCATCGAGGCTTTTGGCACTGAAGAGCAGAAGCAGAAGTATCTTCCCAAGCTGGCCACAGGCGAGCTGATCGGCTGCTTTGGCCTGACCGAGCCCAACCATGGCTCCGACCCGGGCAGCATGGTGACGCGCGCCCGCAAGGTCGAGGGTGGCTACAGCCTGTCAGGGGCCAAGACCTGGATCACCAACAGTCCCATTGCCGATGTCTTTGTGGTCTGGGCCAAGGATGATGAAGGCCAGATCCGCGGCTTCATTCTGGAGAAGGGCTGGAAGGGTCTGTCGGCTCCTGCCATCCACGGCAAGGTGGGTCTGCGCGCCTCCATCACCGGCGAGATCGTGATGGACGAGGTATTCGTGCCTGAAGAGAATGCCTTCCCCGAGGTGCGGGGCCTGAAAGGTCCGTTCACCTGCCTGAACTCCGCCCGCTATGGCATTGCCTGGGGCGCGCTGGGGGCTGCCGAGGCCTGCTATGAGGCCGCCCACCAGTACACGCTGGACCGCAAGCAGTTCAACCGGCCGCTGGCAGCCAACCAGCTCATCCAGAAGAAGTTGGCCGACATGGCCACCGAGATCTCGCTGGGCCTTCAGGCCGTGCTGCGTGTGGGCCGCATGAAGGATGAGGGCATTGCGCCGGTGGAAGTCACCTCCATCGTCAAGCGCAATTCCTGCGGCAAGGCGCTGGAAATTGCGCGGATGGCGCGCGACATGCTGGGGGGCAACGGCATCTCCGACGAATACCCGGTGGCGCGTCATCTGGTGAACCTGGAGGTGGTCAACACCTACGAGGGCACGCATGACATCCATGCGCTGATCCTGGGCAGGGCCATTACCGGCATTGCAGCGTTTGCCAACTGATCGACCCTGGCATGCCAGAGGCGACCCGGTCCGGATGACGGGTCGTCGGTTCTTTCGGCCGGCCGCACGGCCTTGTTGGGAGTGTGCGGCAAGAACCAAGAAACATGAGGAGACTGATCATGGCAGGCGCGCTGTCACACATTCGCGTGCTGGACCTGTCGCGCATTCTGGCCGGTCCGTGGGCGGGACAGATTCTGGCGGACCTGGGGGCGGATGTCATCAAGGTGGAGCGCCCGGGGCCTGGCGACGATACCCGAGGCTGGGGGCCGCCATGGATCAAGGATGATCAGGGGCAAGATACTTCGGTGGCTTCCTATTATCTGTGTGCCAACCGGAACAAGCGATCCATCACGGTCGATATCACCCAGCCGGAAGGCCAGGACATCGTGCGTCGGCTGGCAGCGCAGTCCGACGTGGTACTGGAGAACTTCAAGCTGGGCGGCCTGAAACAGTACGGACTGGACTACGACAGCCTGAAGGCCGTCAATCCGCGGCTGGTGTATTGCTCCATTACCGGCTTCGGGCAGGATGGTCCCTATGCGCCACGCGCCGGCTATGATTTCCTGATTCAGGGTCTGGGCGGGCTGATGAGCATCACCGGCCGGCCGGATGGAGAACCGGGCGCCGGTCCCATGAAAGTGGGCGTGGCGCTGACCGATATCCTGACGGGTCTGTATGCCACGAATGCCGTGCTGGCGGCGCTGGCCTGGCGCGAGCAAAGCGGTGAGGGTCAGTACATCGACATGGCGCTGCTGGACGTGCAGGTGGCCTGCCTGGCCAACCAGGCCATGAACTATCTGGCGACCGGCAACAGCCCGCGGCGGATGGGCAATGCGCACCCCAGCATCGTTCCGTATCAGGATTTCCCCACGGGGGATGGCCACATGATTCTGGCTATCGGCAACGACGGTCAGTTTGCCCGCTTCTGCGAGGTGGCCGGAAGGCCCGAACTGGCGGCCGATGTGCGCTTTGCCACCAACCGTGCACGGGTCGAAAACCGTGCCGAACTCATCCCGCTGCTGAACGAGATCACGGCCACCCGCACCACGACCGAATGGATTGCTCAGCTGGAGGCCCGTGCCGTGCCCTGCGGTCCCATCAATGGGCTGGCCGAGGTGTTTGCCGATCCGCAGGTGCAGGCACGCGGTCTGGCCGTGAAGATGCCGCACCCCGAGGCCGGCGAGGTGCCACTGGTGGCCAGCCCGATCCGACTCTCGAAGACCCCGGTGGAGTACCGACGTGCGCCCCCCCTGGTGGGTGAACACACCGACGAGATCCTGGCCGATCTGGGGGTGGATGCGGCAGGCATTGCGGGGCTGCGGGAGCGCGGGGTGGTGTAGGGCCCCTGCGGTGTGTGGGTTGTCTTGGCGCCGAACGCCATGAAACGGCGCCAGGACACTGATTGGCGGCAGCAATAAAAATTATCTATAGCCTGAGTCAAGCACGCGCCATTCCGATACTCACCGATCGTCCGGGCTGGCAAAGCTGCGCAACCAAGGCTCCAGCCGGGTAAGGTCGAACGTGCCGGATTCCAGCATCTGCATCATGTCTTCATGGATCTGCAGTGCAGGGCGATGCAGGCGCCAGCCATTGATGCGCAGAAAGACATCTGTCGCCGCAAAGGCGATGCGCTTGTTGCCATCAATGAAGGGGTGATTGATGGCCAGGCTTTCCATCAAGGCCGCCGCTTCGGCCACGATGTCCTCGTAGTAGCCCGTCTGCGGACGAAAAAGCGCCGACTCCAGCGCACCCGCATCCCTGAGCCCCGGGGTTCCCCCATAACGCTGCATCAGCACCCTGTGCAGGCCAAGTACATCGGCCGTTGTCAGGTAGTCGGTTGCCATGGCCACCTACTTGGCCAGCTCTCGATACAACGCATCGAACTCGTCCAGACTGGCTGCAAAGGCCGACATGACGTGCCGCCGAGGGCGTTCCCTCTGCCTGCGATCAATGTAGTCGCGCAGTGCCTCATCCAGTATGGACTGAAACTGCCGGCCTTCGGCCTCTGCAATCTGGCGAAGCGCCGCCAGTACCTCGGGCGCAGCCTGGGAAGAAAACTTTTCGCGCACAGGGGTGTTCATGCAAGTAGCCATCATGATGAATCTGGAAACATCATGATGGATCAGGATCACATGAGGGTCAATAGCTGCTGGAGAAGATGATGGTTCGTAGAGCGGATAGCTTGGTGACAGGGGGCCGACCGCCGGGTCTGAATAGCGCCAAAAGAAGGGGACGAGAAACCGCTCATCAGTCAGAAAGAGCGACATGTGGCGGAATCTCTCATGATGGCGAAACGTGCATCTGAAATTCCGGACAGGGTGTCCAGACCCGGCGCCGGGTTGAATTACCCGTTCATGCAGGATTTGCGGAAAAATTAAGTTAATAAAATCAATAAGTTATAAATTTTGCTAATGCTGGCATGCCTTTTGCTAAGTCTAAGTATGGGCTCATGAGCCGAACATCAACATCAAAGGAAACTGATCGTGGCATTGCTGAACTATCAGAACTTCAAGGGCCGTCGCTTCCCAGAGCTTCTCATGAAGGACACCTTCTATGGCTTGAAGCTCTTCTATGACTTCCTGAGCCGGACCATGCGTTACATGGAAAGTGATGAAGCCCTCAAGCGGCTAGCCTGGGAAAAGGGCCAAGTTCCCGAGCGGAACGCCCGGATCTTGCCTGTTGATGAGAACGGCGATAAGGAAATAGGAGCAGCGACTCAAGATGAACCGCCCGAAGGAGTTTGGGTGCGTTTGATTGAGCCTAGAGACCGGCCGAATGAGTCGGAAGCGACCTTCCGTCTGTTCATGGACGAAAACGTCCATGAGTTACATGAGGTCATCAACGAGGTGAATGAGAGCGACGTTATATGGAGTGGCCATGAAACGAGGCATGTGTTCCGCAAGAATAATGCTGTGACAGTTCTTGACCGGGACCCTGAAAGCTATCAATTGCTGTTGGATCGCTACCCCACAAGAAAGCAGTTGATGCTTCGGCCTAATACATACACGCTGCAAAAACAGCTATCGGCATTGCAAGCGCTTCAAGATGCTCCGCAGAGCTATCATGAGCCCTTGCTTCGACTGATGAAAAATGGAGATTATGCAGAGTGGCCGAATTTTGATCGAACTAGTCTTGACGAAGGTGACTGGATGGTTTTGACGGACGGGGAACGGCCCGGAACGGATGAGCAGCGCGCGTTTGTGGAAATCGGGTTGTCGACTCCGGACTTTGCCTTTCTCAATGGGCCTCCAGGATCCGGAAAGACAACGGCTATTTGTGAGCTGATCCTTCAATTGGCTATTCAAGGTAAAAGGGTTCTTCTTTGTGCTTCGACCCATGTTGCCGTGGATAATGTACTGGAGCGTCTTATGGATGAAAGAAATATCCATCGAGATGTAGTCATCCCAGTGCGGATTGGTGAGCGTAGAAATGTTTCGGAAAAGGCCGCGCCGTGGCAGCTTGAGAATTTTGTCAATACTGAAAGAAATCGGTTGCTTAGAGAGTTGAAGTCCTGTGATGAACTGAGTCGCTCAAGGCAGGAACTCTTCAATGCACTGAAGTCAGGCAACACAATGATTGAGAGACTGGTGCTCGAAGCATCGAACCTCGTGTGTGGCACAACGATCGGAATTCTGAAGCATCCCAGTATCGCCAAAGGAAGGATTCAGGTGCAGGATCCGTTTGATGTCATGATCATTGATGAAGCATCAAAGACGACGTTTCAGGAGTTTCTGGTCCCGGCATTGCTGGCAAGGCGCTGGATACTGGTGGGCGATCCGAAACAGCTTTCCCCGTATGTGGACGATGACTCGATGGCAGTGAACATCAAGGCATGCCTCGGTGATGAAACCGTCAGGAATGCTTGTGTGGATGTTTTCGTGGCATCACACGCCAACGTGCACAAGCAGAGGGTGAGCATCTTTATATCGGAGTCCGAGAGAGAGCGAGGCATATACTGTAAGCAGGCAGAAGCCAGGAAGGTTCCTTTGATCGATTTGAGTGATGAGGACACGGGGCAGAATGAAGCACCGTGGACTTTCCCGATTGTGGTGGGAAATCCTGGGTCAATCATGAAACATGCAGATGAGCTTCCCTTGGACGCGACCACCATTCGCACAAAGGGTGGGGAGTTTGCATTTCTGAAGCGTCAGGCTGATGCAATTCGTTGGCGAAGAGGGCGAATGCGAGAAGAGATGCCGAGCTGGGAGACAGAGGTGTCGTGGCGCTTGAGCAGGGTCTATGAACAGCGCTTCGTTGAAGAAAGTGGTGGTAACGACCAGTCTGAGTCTGCAAGCAGGAAGAGGGGGGTGGGGAGTACGGCAGAGCGTCTTCGGCGTGAGGTAAGTAATCTGTTGCCGGACAGCTTCATCGCCGTGGAATATGGGAACGTGTGGGAGAGTATCAACAGGGTTCGGCGCGTAGCTTTGCCGTCAATTCTTGAGTCTCTTCATGAGGGTTTTGAACGACATGCAAACGCCAGGACTGGCTCGGCTCTTACGGATGGGGTTCCTGTACATGCTCTCTATGCTCGAAGCGTTCTGCTTAGTACTCAACATAGAATGCATCCTGAAATTGCAAGTTTCCCTCGGGAGCACGTCTACCTGAACGAAGCGCTTCATACGCCGGACTACATGGAGGCGCGTCGGAAATGGGGGTATTCAGAGTACAGCCACAGAGTCTATTGGATGAACGTATCGGGTGGATTCAATCAGCGACTCAATGCTAACCCTAAGGAAGCAAAAGCCATTGTTGATGAACTGAAGAGGTTCTGTTCCTGGGCAGAAAACAATCCACGTGATGATGGGCTTCCATGGGAGGTGGCCGTATTGACGTTCTATCGTGGGCAGGAGCGTGAGCTTAGGAAGGAGATCAGGAAGTGGTCTGGAAACAACCGGGGGGTGAGGCGGTTTCATGTTGGGAGAAAGCGTGTGGAGTATGCAACCATCGAGCTGTGTACGGTTGATAGGTTTCAAGGACATGAGGCGGATGTTGTTTATCTGTCGTTTTCCAATTCGCACCCGACCAGCTTTCTGGAAAGTCCTAATCGCTTGAACGTGGCGCTGACCCGAGCAAGATATCAGCTGGTTGTCTTTGGAGATAGGAATGCGATGGGTAGGGCAAGGCCTGGGATGCTTCTGGAGCTTGTCAGGAAACTTCCCTGGGAAAAACAATTTTGACCGCAGGAATGGAGATTATGTTTCCGTCAACAGACGCCGTGAATGCTTTCGTTGAAAGGTGCTTTTGCTTTTGGCGTGGGTATTGGAGTTGGAGATTGATTGTCCGAGTCCGAGATTCATCTTGGTTTGATGTGAATGAGCGTGATCGAGAATTGTGATTTTATGAGTAAGGATTCCAGAGGTAGTATCGTTCTGAAGCGCAGCGTTGATGTTCAATGTTGGCATGTTCAGGGGGATGTTGGGTTTCCCGCGAGAAGGGAGGAGCTGATGGCGGTTCTCTTGAGGGTGCAAGAGAATCCACTGACTGATGCCGGCGACATTGCCGAGCATCTTCTGTTTGAAAGGCTTGCAAGGGAGCAGGTTGCCATGCGCCTTCTGGCTATTGCCGAAGATTACGGTCTTCTGGAGCGATCCCGTTCTGGATTTCGGTTGACCAGCGCTGGCATGGAGGCGATTGAATGCGAGGAAGTCTTTGTTCCCCAGAGAGGGAACTGGGAGTTATGGGTCAGTGATGATCCGATGATGGAGAGCGCCATCCTCCATATTGCTCCTTTCTCTGAGCCGAGTGCGTATGACGAAGTTCGGGGTAGGGATAAGGATAAGGCAGGGAAACGGGATTTCGCGGATATTCCAGGATTCGTCTTGGACGCTGTGAAACAGTCGGTTCGCCCCCTGGCTGGGAAGTCCAGAATTCGTCTCGAAAGCCTGGAGGGAAAGGGGGAGTCGGTTGCTTATATGAATAGCCCTGATCAGAAAGGGTGGTGGGCTGAAGGCGGATTGGGGCTTGAGTGGGCGGTGAATGATGGCGGTCTTCGGGTTAGAGGGAGTCTTGGCAGCAATAAGGTTGATGCCGAGATGTCAGTGCCCGAGGTAAGCTACGACGATGTTTGGCAGGAATTGTTGGCGCAGGTTGGGCTTCTTGCTCAATGGGATATATCAGCGAATGCCTTGCGAGTGGATTTTTCGGAAACAACTGAGGACGAAAGGGAGTCATGTCTTCGAGCTCTGAGTATCAGACGTCCTTTCTTGGAAGGTCTTGGAGAGTTCGAAGATGTGCTGGTCAGGGATGTGGCGTTGCGCGCCAGTTCATCGGATGAAGCAGCCATCTGGGCAGATCACAGATTGAAATCCAGGATCAGGGACTATGCAACAGAGAAGCGGTTCAGTGCGTGGACGGAAGAGGCGATCAACCCGTTCAGGGAGTTTGAAGGAATGAGACTGCTGGCAGCACGCGATGATATGGCCGATCAAGCCTGGCGTGAGGTCCGATCTTCCGATGGGCGTCGTCCGTCGCCTTTTACGTGGCATCTTGTCGCCGCTGAGGATTGGGGGCTGTAATGAGCAAGAGTTTCATGAACTATTGGGAAAAGACACTCAGACGGGTCGTGGATCAGTCTGATACGCTTCTTCCTTCGGCTTGGGTCAGTAAACGCGCAGAAGAAAAGCTGGGCGTTGAAGCCTGTGGCGGTGTGTTGGTTTCTGGGCGAAATCGTTTGCTCGCCCAGGAAGTCATCTCCATGATCGATGCCGCCAAGGATAAAGTGGTTCTGGTCAGCTTTCTGTTCGCGGATAGGGATATCGAGGATGCGCTTCTTCGGGCATTCGGTCGCGGTGTGCGTGTTTACGTGCTGATTGCATCTGAAGCGCGGCTTGGAAGGGAGGAACCGGATGGCGAGTTCGACAAGCGTGTTCTTGATGAGCACAAGAGCATGCTCAATCGGCTGGCTGGGTATGTTCTATTTCGATCTGCGGCGCATTTTCATGCCAAAGCTGTTGTAATCGATCCTGAACATTCACCACAGGGGGTGCTTCTGACATGCAATCTGACCAAAGAAGCACTCGAACGAAACGAGGAGATGGCGGTCAAACTCACTGCATCCGAGGTGATGGGGGTCACGTCCTATCTGAAATGGGCTATGTGGGAGTCCGCTGAGCATGAGTTGCTGGAGCCTGGGCGGTTCAAAACGGTTAAAGCCCTTGGTGTTGTCGCACATCCCGATACCGGTGGCCCGGTCATGGCCACTACCAGCAAGGTGAATACGATTCGTGAGGTGATGCTGCGTCAGATAGATCAAGCATCGCGCAAGATCGTCGTTTGCAGCTATGGGTGGGAGGAGGCGCAGGAAGTGGTGCGTCATCTGTGTGCCAAGGCGAAACAAGGCGTGAGTGTAACCGTCTTGGCGCGCGTCCGGCCCGCTGCCATGCCTGCGCTTGCCGCGCTGGCGAATGCTGGAGCCCGGGTGCTTGGGTTCCAATGGCTTCACGCCAAGGCAATGTGGACTGATGCGGGGAGTTCAATGGTGATGTCTGCCAATTTGGAGAGGCACGGGCTGGATAAAGGCTTTGAGCTGGGCGTGTTGATGCATGATGCGAGGGCTCAGGGGGTGCATGACCAGCTCATGCGATGGGCGGATGAGGCTCAGTGGATCTTTCAGGAAGGTCCTTCCATTGGCGATAGTGTTGGCCAGGTCAAGTTCTGGCGCCGCGGTCGCTTGGAGGAGGGGAGGGTTGAGGCGTCGATTGATGTTGATCTTGGGCTGGTCGTCGCTCACTCGGCAGATCAGCTGGATGCGCCAATGCCGGAGCTGAAAGGGGGGGATGGATATCCTGTTCTGGCTCGACAGGTCGCCTGTACCTGGCATGTGTGTCCTCCGGTGCTTGCTGCCAATGCAAGGGAGAGGAAAAAGCTTGTCAAGGATAGCGACAAGGGGAACAACAAAGACAAGGGCAAGGACAAAGAGAAGGCCCAAGGCAAGGATAAAGGTCAAAAGGAAGTGGCTTATGACCTTCCTGTGTACGAAGAGCCGGGAGGGCGGCTTGTGGTTGTTGTGGAGGAGTCGGGGCAGCTGGAGCTGGCGAGGAAAGTCATGCGTGAAGTGGGGGCGAGTGCCATTGTGGTGGACGGGCAGTAGGTGATGAATGAGAAAATGGAGACCCTTATCTGCTGGCATTCCAAGAACCACGATGTCGATGTTCTGACGGGAGCCATTTCCCTTCTCAAGGAACATGATGTTTTTATTGGCCACATCCTTTATCTCGTTCAGTCAGGGATGAAGGTAGGCGTTCCGGACAGTTTGGATGGTGCTCGTGTTGAGCGGTTGGAGGTGTCCATTTCTGATCCGACCAATCACAAGCAGATCTATGACTATCTGAAAGAGGGGGTTCTCCCAAAGCTGGAAGGCCTGAAGGGCGGGTTGCATATCAACATCTCACCCGGTACACCGGCTATGCATGCAGTATGGTTAGTGCTTCATGCCGGTGGACGGTTTCCGGAGGGGACTGAGTTATGGTCGTCCCAGGTTGGTGGTGGGATCGTAGGGGGGCGTATTGATAAGGTCGAGTTCCCGATCTCCACATACATGAGTGAGATTCAGGAATTCTCGAAGACTCACCCTGACCTTGCAGTATATGAGGTTGAGCCGCGTTCGGTGGCGCGGCGCAAGATGCTGGAAGATCTGAAACGCTACGCCTTGATTCAGGGGGAGCCTTTGCTCATTCTCGGCGAACGAGGGACCGGAAAGACGCGGCTGGTGGAGACTTACGTCAGCCGGATCAAAGGTAGACCCAACGTTGTTACTGTTGCCTGTGGTGAGTTGGATTCAACGATCGCCGAGAGTTTGCTATTCGGGCATAGGAGGGGGGCGTTCACAGGAGCGAGTACCGATAGGAAGGGCTCCCTTTTCGAGGCCGACAAAGGAGTTCTCTTTCTGGACGAGGTCCAGGATCTTCCCAAGACGATGCAGCGTAAGTTGCTTCGTGTCTTTCAGGATCGAAGAAGACGTCATAGACGTCTCGGGGAGGACAAGGAAAGGGAGGTCGACGTCGAGCTGGTCTGTGCGTCAAATCTGAGCATGGATGAGCTTAGGCGTCGCCTCGATGCAGATTTCTTTGATCGGATCAATCGCCTATATGTTCGAGTTCCTCCATTGCGGGAGTGTCGGGAGGACCTTCGGGGGGATTGGAGTGAGGTATGGAAGGAGTTCCACCAAGGTAGACAGCTGCCACGGGAGGCGCCTTGGTCGAAAGATCTTGAAGATGGGCTTGATGATCACCCTTTACATGGAAATATGCGGGAACTTCAGCAGATTGCTGCATACTTGGCTGCATGGTGGCCAGAGTCCAGGAACTCTGGTGAGGCCATTCGCCATGCGCTGAACGAATGGAGGGCGAAAGGAGCGCTGCAGACCCTGGAGTTCAACGGTTTGGGGCATGGGTCGAGGGATGATCGAATCAAGCAGTTTTGTCAATCTTTGGCGCGATGGGCGAAGGTGCAGTACGGCACTTGGAAGGATGCAGCGTCGGCGCTTGGTTGCAACGAGAAAACGTTGCGGGATGACGCCAAGTAGTGTGTCCTGCTTGAGGCGGGGAGGGACGTAAGGACGGTGCTGTGCCGGTCGGGGCAAGCGTTCTGGTGGGCGCGGCTGTCAGACTTCAACGGTGTTTTACATGTCGGGACATCTGTCATCTGTCACAATTGAAAGCTGGTTTCTGACCCGATGGGAGAGAGTTTGATGGGTGTTCATTCCATGATCAAGGTACGCCGCCTGCTGGGGGCACCGCTGGCTGCGGCTTCGCTGTCACTGGGCGTGGCGCTGGCCGGGACGGTGGCGCTGCCGGGCACGGCCCTGGCGCTGGATCTGTCGTCGATCACGCAGACTGATGCGTCGGCGGCGGTGAAGGCGGCGCTGCAGAAGGGGGCGGAGTCGGCGGTGGCCAGTCTGGGCAAGGCCGATGGCTTTCTGGGCAATCCGGAGGTGAAGATCCCGCTGCCGTCCAGTCTGCAGAAGCTGGAGAAGGCGGCCAAGCTGATGGGCAAGCAGAAGGATTTCGAGGCGCTGCAGGTGAACATCAACCGGGCGGCCGAGGCGGCGGTGCCGGAGGCGAAGACGCTGCTGCTCAATGCCATCAAGGGCATGTCGGTGAAGGATGCCAAGGGCATTCTGTCGGGCGGCGATGATTCGGTGACGAGCTTCTTCCGTGAGAAGACCTCGAAGGACATGTATCAGAAGTTCCTGCCGATCGTGACGCAGTACACGGGCAAGATGGGGCTGGCGAAGCAGTACAACTCGCTGGCCGGGCAGGCGTCCAAGCTGGGGGTGGTGAAGTCGGACGACGCGAAGATCGAGAGCTATGTGACCAACAAGGCGATGGATGGTCTGTACAAGATGATCGCGGCGGAAGAGAAGTCGATCCGTGCGGATCCGGTGGGTACGGGTTCGGCCATCCTGAAGAAGGTGTTTTCCAGGTAAGGTCTGACATCCTTTGAAATCTGGGGCCTTCTGTCAGGGCTGCCAGGTGATCCGGAAGCTCGGGCAGGTCGATGAGATGACCTGTCCGGGCTTTCTGTTTTTGCAGTGGGGTTGCGTGGTGGCCGGTCTGTCGGGCTGGGCCTTCCATCGGGCGGTGTGTGCGAAGCGGTGAGGTTTGCGGGTACAAGTTCGCAGCAAAAGAACCCGCTTCCTCTGTGAATGGCCCCGATGTTCCCGATGATGAAGGTCTCTCCGGTTTTGCGTTGCCTGTCAGGGCGCTTCCATGCGTGCCGCTTTATGTTCGCCCTGCCGTTGGCGGCGGGATTGATGACGGCCACCATGCCTGCGCAGGCGCAGGTCTACAAGTGCAAGGTGGACGGCAAGGTCAGCTACCAGGCGATGCCTTGCAATGGGGAGGCCGAGGGGGCGCTGAAGCCGGTTCAGGATGATGGGGTGGGCCGTGATGTTGCCACCTTGCGCAAGCTCTGGACGGGCCTTGAGTCCGGCATGAGCGTGGCCGATGTGCTGGAGCGGGTACCCGGTGCAACGGCGCCCTCGAAGGTGGAAAGGATGGCCAATGGAGCCGTGGTGCTCCTGGAGAAGGACGTACAGCTGGCCGGTACGACATTCAAGGGGCGGTATTACTTTCTGGACGGCGGCTATCTCATGTTCGGTCTCGCACCGGATGCGCCGGCGATGCGGAGCAATGGCGAGGTCCGGCATCTGTACGGAAAGCTGCAGCAGCTGCTGCTGAAGGTGCTGGGCAAGGCGTCGGATGAGGTGCCGCTGGAAGAGCGGCACGGCAGTCTGCGGGGGGAAACGAACTGGCGGGATGCCGCCGGCGACGAGAAGGCCTGGGTGTTTGTATCGCACGGGAATTTCGGCTGGTCCTTGCTGACGGCCGGATATCGACCGGAAGGGGCGCCGTCGTTCAAGGCGTCGTTCCCCCGAAAGCGGTGACGGGGCGGGTAGACGGTCCTGCGGGAATGTTGGGCGGTTTGCAGCCCTGATGCTCTGCGGCATGGCCGGGTGTCTGCCCGGAGATGAGCCGGCCGAATTGCGGTCAGTCTGTCGGGTCATGCCTTCCATCGGGCGGTGCCTGCCGTGTGATGCGGTTTGCAGGTACAAATGCCGCGGCGAAAGAACTTGCTTCCTGTGTGGGTGTACTTCGATGTTCCCGATGACGATGAAAGCTACTGAGGTTTCCCTTCCTGCTTCGCGGCGTTTCTCTCTGCGTCACTTCCTGTCGGCCCTGGGGCTGGGGCTGGTGACGGCTGCAACGCCTGCGCAGGCGCAGGTTCACAAGTGCGTGGTGGATGGCAAGGTCAGCTACCAGGCGATGCCTTGCAGTGCAGGGGTGGATGCCGGTCTGAAGCTGTCCGGGAGTGGTGGGGCTGGCAACGCCGCTGCCTCGCCCCGGATGCCCTGGACGGGGCTGAAGGTCGGCATGACGGTGGCTGAAGTGCAGAAACAGGTGTCGGGCCTGACCCCGCCACTGACACCGGACCAGCTCCTGAATGGCGCCCGGGAGTTGCTGGCCAAGGATGTCCAGGTGGCCGGGGAGACGTTCCGGGCACGCTACTATTTCCTGAAGGGCGGCTTTTACCAGGTGAGCATGACGATGGATCCGCTGGTGCGCGAGAACGACGAGATCCTGGCGTTGTACCCCAAGGTGCAGGCGCAGCTTCTGAAGGCACTGGGCCCGGCATCGGGTGAGGTGCCGGTGAAGGATCACGGCGGTGGTCTGCTGGGACGCACCGGATGGAACGATGCTGCTGGCCACAACGTGGCCTGGGTGACGGTAGCGCCCGCGTCTGGCCGTAGTTCGGCGCTGCTGACCTTCGGCTATCGGCCGGAAGGGGCTGTGCCGTTCAAGCCCATGTAAGTTGCTCCGGGTCTGGAAAGGAGGGCCCGGTCTGGCTGAGAGGGGTTCGGGTTTTCCCTGAGTTTTGAGGTGGTTGCCCAGTCATTCACGGAAGATATACCCCCACCTAATTACAATATGAGGAGTTTGATCTTTTCATTTTGTTAAGCAGGAGACTTCCATGAAGAGTCTGGGTGAATTCATCGTCGAGAAGCAGGCCGAGTACCCGCATGCCCGCGGCAATCTGAGCGGCATTCTGGCGGCCATCCGTCTGGCGGCCAAGGTCATCAACCGTGACATCAACCGGGCCGGTCTGGTTCACGAGATTCTGGGTGACGCCGGTGCCGAGAACGTGCAGGGCGAGCAGCAGAAGAAACTGGACGTGTTCGCGCACAAGACGATCAGTGCGGCCTTCTTTGCTCGCGATGACGTGGCAGGCTTTGCGTCGGAAGAGGAAGAGAACTTCATCGCCTTCGACAGCGAGAAGAACCGCAATGCCAAGTACATCGTGCTGACCGATCCGCTGGACGGTTCGTCCAACATCGACGTGAACGTGTCGGTGGGCACCATCTTTTCCATCTACCGGCGGGTGACGCCGGTGGGCACGCCGGTGACGCTGGAAGACTTTCTGCAGCCGGGCCGCGCGCAGGTGGCCGCGGGCTATGTGGTGTATGGTTCTTCCACGATGCTGGTCTACACCACCGGCAATGGCGTGAACGGTTTCACCTATGACCCGGGCATCGGCGTGTTCGCGCTGTCGCACGAGAACATCCGCATTCCCGAGGACGGCAAGATCTATTCGGTGAACGAGGGCCAGTACCTGAAGTTCCCGCAGGGCGTGAAGAAGTACATCAAGTACTGTCAGGAAGACCGCCCGTCCGAGGGCCTGCCGCTCACGTCGCGCTACATCGGCTCACTGGTGTCGGACTTCCACCGGAACATGCTCAAGGGCGGCATCTACATGTACCCGCAGGGCAGCAACTATCCGAAGGGCAAGCTGCGCCTGCTGTACGAGTGCAACCCCATGGCTTTCCTGGCCGAGCAGGCCGGCGGCATGGCTACCGACGGCGAGCACAACATCCTGGACATCCAGCCGACCGAGCTGCACCAGCGCAGCCCCTTCTTCGTGGGCTCGAAGAAGATGGTGGAGAAGGTGCACGACTTCATCCGGAAGTATCCGGACTGAGCATCGGGCCGGTGGGCGGACGGGGCACTTGGGTGCCCGTTCGCACCGGACGCAGACAGGGCGGTCAACCGTGGTTCACACGGTGGCCGCCCTGTCTGTTCTTGGGGGGCATGACGCCCGAAGGCCGCCCTGGCGGCTACTCATCTGGGCAGATGGATGGCCTGTGTTGCATCAGGTCCGAGCTTCGGGCCTGACGAGCCTGGACGGCCCTGGCGGGACTACTCGCCCTTGGCGACCGGTCGGGACGGATCGCTGATCCAGCCGCTCCAGGAGGGCGGATAGAGGCGGCTGCCGGGCAGGCCGGCCAGTTCCATCGACAGCAGGTTGTGGTTGGCGGTGATGCCCGAGCCGCACTGCTGGATGATGTCTTCGGGTTTGCGGCCGGCCAGCAGGGTTTCCCATTCGTGGCGCAGCACTTCGGCGGGCTTGAAGCGGCCGTCGGGGCGCAGGTTCTGCGAGAGCGGCCGGTTGATGGCGCCGGGGATGTGGCCGGCCACGGGGTCCATGCTGGTGTCCTTGCCCTGGAAGCGTTCGGCGGGGCGGGCATCCACGATCTGGCTGTGGCCGTCCTGCAGGGCGGCCATGAGCTGGGCGGTGTTGAGCAGGGTGACCAGCGTCGGGCGCTCGGACAGGTGGCCGGGCGTGGCGGGCGCAGGGGTTTCGGTGGACATCGGGTAGCCGGCGCGCTGCCAGGCGGCAATGCCGCCGTCGAGCAGGGCAACGTGACGGTGGCCCAGCCAGCGGGCCAACATCCAGAGCCGTCCGGCCATGGCGCCGCCCTGGTCGTCGTAGACGACGAGCTGGGTGTCGTCAGAAAGGCCCAGTGCAGCCAGCTTGCCGCGCAGTGTCTCGCGGTCGGGCAGCGGGTGGCGGCCCAGCGAGGGATCATGACGGCCGCTGAGGTCGTCATCGATGGAGAGGAAGTGTGCCGACGGGATGTGGCCTGCTTCCCAGGCGCGTCGGCCAGCCTGCGGGTCGTCGAGCCGATGGCGGCAGTCGACGAGCACGCAGCGATCGATGGCGTGGGCCAGTTCTTCAGCGGAAATCAGCGTTGTCCAGTTCATGGCGGCAATGAGGTGCGCGCCAGGGGCGATGCCGCTGGCGCATCCGGCAGGGCGCCGGCCGATCCGGCACCCCGTCGGGCATCTTACCGCGGGCGGACGAGCTGACGCTCGGTGAGCTGGTGGCCGGTAGGGTGATTGGCCGGCAGGTTGCGGTCGTCGCCCACGTCGCCCAGTTCACGGCGCAGGAACTCGTGGAAGTGTTGCATGCCGTCTTCCATCGGGCTCTGGTAGGGACCGGTCTGGTTCTCGCCACGCTCCAGCAGGGCACGGCGGCCGGCGTCCATGCGCTCGCCGATCTCGTCGTCCTCGATGGCGGTCTCCATGTAGGCGGCACGCTCGGCCTCGATGAACTCGCGCTCGAACCAGACGATTTCCTCGGGGTAGTAGAACTCGACGATGTTGGTGGTCTTGCCCGGGCCGCGCGGAATGAGCGAGGAGATGATGAGCGAGTTGGGATACCACTCTACCATCAGGTTGGGGTAGTAGGTGAGCCAGATGGCGCCGTACTTGGGCAGCTTGCCGCCGTTGAAGCGCAGCACTTCATCGTGCCACTTGCGGTAGACGGGGCTGCCGGGCTTCTGCAGGTCGCGGTGCAGGCCGACGGTCTGCACGGAATACCAGTCGCCGAATTCCCACTTCAGGTCGTTGCAGTCCACGAAGTGGCCCAGACCCGGGTGGAAGGGCACGACGTGGTAGTCCTCCAGATAGACCTCGATGAAGGTCTTCCAGTTGTAGTTGCACTCGTGCACTTCGACGTGATCGAGGCGGTAGCCGGAGAAGTCCAGATCGGCAGCCACGCTCATGCCGCGCAGGTCGGCGGCGATGTCGCGCGGGCTCTCGAAGAGCAGGCCCTGCCATTCCTGCAGGGGATAGCGGGGCAGCTCAAGGCAGGGCTGCTGGTCGAAGTGCGGGGCACCTTTCAGGCTGCCGTCCAGGTCATAGGTCCAGCGGTGCAGCGGACAGACGATGCTGTCGGCGTTGCCCGAGCCGTTGAGCATGATGGCCTGGCGGTGGCGGCAGACGTTGGAGAGCAGCTCGATGCGACCCTGCGGGTTCTGCGCGTCGGGGCGCTGGTTGACCAGCACGCGGCCTTCCTGCTCGGCCACCAGGGTGCGGTAGTCACCGGGTTCGGGCACCATCAGGCGATGGCCGCGATAGCCGGGGCCGTTGTCGAACAGCCGATGCAGTTCTTGTCGATACAGCGATTCGTCGAAATAGGCAGTGACCGGCAACTGGGTTGCGGGTCGCTGGATGTGTGCCAGATGCCCGATGTCCGTCATGATGGAACCTGCGTCCCTCCGACCAGAAGTGATGTGAAGCGGCTTAACAGGAAAGGCGGCCTTCGGCCTGCCGCGGGGCCGGGCCGCTGGAGGATGGGGTAGGCCGCCGGGGCCGGCCGGGGCGCCAGAGGAGAAGGTGGCGCGGGGCGGGGTTCGAGGCGGCTGCGGCTGATGATGTTCCGCGTGCTCCAGAAGGGCCGGATTCTACCGGCAACGGGGAGGGGTGCCCAGCAGATTTTCCAGCGGGATGACGGGGCATTGTGTCCTGTCGGCTTCTTTAGCCGGTTTGGGGGATTCCCGGGGCAGGATGCGTGGGAAGGGCACGACACGCGCTAGAATGCCGACACCCCGATGCCGACACCCCGGTGTCGCCGGGGGGCCGTGGCACGCCGTCGTGTCGCCGGGGCGGCCTGTTATTGCGCCGTGGCTCGTGCGCGGGTGTGCTTGTCCGTCTGTCGTGTTCGTCGAGGGTATCGAGGTATTGGGATGAAAGTTGCCGCCCGTGCGGACGGGGCACCGTCGTCGAGTTCCGGTCAGGATGTTCCGGATCCGTCGGAGAGCTTCGACCAGTCGATGCAGGAGCTGGAGGCACTGATCGAACAGATGGAGAACGGCCGCCTGCCACTGGAGGCGTCGCTGTCGGCCTACGAGCGCGGCGTGACGCTGCTCAAGCGCTGCCGCGACAAGCTGGCGGCGGTCACGCAGCAGGTCGAGGTGCTGGAGGCCGGCCTGCTGGTGCCCTACGAGGCGCCGGAAGAGGCAGGGAGCGAGACCGGTGACGCCGAGGGCGGCACCATGAATACCGGGGCAGCTGCCCCGAGAACACGGGCGAAGGGGCGCGGAGAATGAACCAGGACATCTTGGCAACGGCGCTGGGCGCCAGCCCGGCCGCTGCGCCGTTGACGCTGCAGGCCTGGATGCAGGCGTGCGCCGCACATGTGGAAGAGGCGCTGGCGGCACGGCTGCCGGGGCCTTCGGGGCAGGCGTCCGGCCTGGCCCCCGATCGGCTGCACGAGGCGATGCGCTATGCGGTGCTGGGCGGGGGCAAGCGGGTGCGTCCGCTGCTGGTCTATGCCGCTGGCGAGCTGGTGGGGGCCGATGCCCGCGTGCTGGACGGTGCCGCCTGTGCGGTGGAACTCATCCACGTCTATTCGCTTGTGCATGACGACATGCCGGCCATGGACAACGACGACATGCGCCGGGGCAAACCCACGGTGCATCGCCAGTATGGCGAAGCCATGGCCATGCTGGTGGGCGATGCGCTGCAGGCGCTGGCTTTCGAGGTGCTGGTGGCGCCCCTGATCGAAGGGGGCCCGCAGGCGGCCAAGCTGCCGGCAGCCACGATGGTGGCAGCGCTGGCGCGCGCGGCGGGCTCGTGGGGCATGGCCGGCGGCCAGGCACTGGACATCGAGGGGGTGGGGCTGCGGCTTTCACGCCCCCAGCTGGAGGCCATGCACCGGGCCAAGACCGGGGCGATGCTGTCGGTCTCGGTCGAGCTGGGCCTGCTGGCCGGCGGCCAGCCGTCGGCGGATCTGGCCGAGGCGATGCAGCGCTATGGCCGGGCCATCGGGCTGGCCTTCCAGGTGGTGGACGACATCCTGGACGTGACCGCGGATTCGGCCACGCTGGGCAAGACGGCCGGCAAGGACCAGGCGCAGGACAAGCCCACCTATGTGTCGCTGCTGGGTCTGGAGGGCGCACGCGCACTGGCTGCCGATCTGCACGCCCAGGCGCATGCCTGCCTGCAGGCGCTGGGGCCGCGTGCCGACCGGCTGCGGATGCTGGCAGATTTCATTGTCGAGCGCCTGCACTGACCATGGCACGTGCCGGGGGATCGACGCCATGCCGCCCCCGGACACGCGCTGCAACGGAATAGAAGATCACCTGTCACAGAGATGAGCGAAGACGCCAAGCCCCAGAACGAGAAGTTGCTGGCCCGCATCGACAGCCCGGCCGACCTGCGCGGCCTGAGCCGCGAGCAGTTGCCGGCGCTGGCCGACGAGCTGCGGGATTTCATCGTCAATGCCGTGTCGCGCACGGGCGGTCACCTGTCGTCCAACCTGGGCACGGTGGAGCTGACCATCGCGCTGCATTACGTGTTTGACACGCCGCGTGACCGGCTGGTGTGGGACGTGGGGCATCAGTCCTATCCGCACAAGATCCTCACCGGCCGGCGCGACCAGATGGCCACGCTGCGCCAGTATCAGGGGCTGTCGGGCTTCCCGCGGCGCACCGAGAGCGAGTACGACACCTTCGGGGTGGGGCATTCGTCCACCTCCATCGCGGCAGCAATGGGCATGGCGGTGGCCTCGCGCAACCTGGGCGAGAACCAGGGGCCCGAGCGGCGGCGGCATGTGGCCGTGATCGGCGACGGGGCGATGAGCGCCGGCATGGCCTTCGAGGCGCTGAACAACGCCGGGGTGATGCGCGACGTGGATCTGCTGGTGATCCTGAACGACAACGACATGTCGATCTCGCCGGCGGTGGGCGCGATGAACCACTACCTGGCGCGCATCCTGTCGGCGCGGCCGCTGGTGAAGGCACGCGACGTGGCGCGGCAGATGCTGTCTGTGGTGCCGCCCATGTACGAGCTGGCCCGCAAGCTGGAAGAGCACGCCAAGGGCATGCTGGTGCCGGCCACGCTCTTCGAGGAGCTGGGCTTCACGTACTTCGGGCCCATCGACGGGCACGACCTGGATGCGCTGGTCCCCACGCTGCAGAACCTGCGCGAGATGCACGGGCCGCTGTTCCTGCACGTCATCACCCGAAAGGGGCAGGGCTACAAGCTGGCCGAGTCCGATCCGGTGCTCTACCACGGGCCCGGCAAGTTCGATCCGGCCGAGGGCATCAAGCGGTCGCTCACGCCGCCGACCAAGCCCACCTACACGCAGGTGTTCTCGGACTGGGTCTGCGACATGGCCGAGGTCGAGCCGCGACTGGTGGCGGTGACGCCCGCCATGCGCGAGGGCTCGGGGCTGGTGGAGTTCGAGAAACGATTCCCGCAGCGCTACTTCGACGTGGGCATTGCCGAGCAGCATGCCGTCACCTTCGCGGCCGGCATGGCCTGTGACGGGCTGGTGCCGGTGGTGGCCATCTATTCCACCTTCCTGCAGCGCGCCTACGACCAGCTGCTGCATGACGTGGCGCTGCAGGACCTGCCGGTGGTGTTCGCGCTGGACCGCAGCGGCCTGGTGGGCGCCGACGGGGCCACGCATGCCGGGGTGTATGACTACGCCTTCCTGCGCTGCGTGCCCAACATGGTGATCATGGCGCCGGCCGACGAGAACGAATGTCGGCAGATGCTGTATTCAGCCGTGCGCTACCACGCGCCGGTGGCCGTGCGCTATCCGCGCGGCACGGGCCCGGGCGTGCCGGCGCAGAAGGAATTCACCGAACTGCCGCGCGGCAAGGCCGAGGTGCGGCGCCAGGGCAAGCGCATTGCCATCCTGGCCTTCGGGTCGATGGTGGCACCCGCCATGACGGCCGGCGAGGCGCTGGATGCCACGGTGGTCAACATGCGCTTCGTCAAGCCCATTGATGCCGACCTGATCCGCGAGCTGGCGGCCACGCATGACGCCTTCGTGACGGTGGAAGAGCACGTGGTGATGGGCGGCGCCGGCAGCGCCTGCCTGGAGGTGCTGGCCGAGGCGGGCATTGAGAAGCCTGTGCTGCAGCTGGGCCTGCCGGACCGCTATATCGAGCATGGTGAGCATGCGCTGCTGCTGCGACTGGAAGGGCTGGACGGGCCGGGCATCGAGAGGCGGATCCGCGAGCGCTTTCCCGAGGCCTGAACCTGCCTGGGCTGAATGTTCGGGGACTGAACGTTGCAGATCCGGATCTCCCGGGTCTGAACCTGTCAGGCCTGAACCTCCGGGGCCTGGGGTCTGAAGGCCTGATCCCCGACCTGATAAAAAGAACCCCGAATCCGCGGCAGCAGATTCGGGGCGAAGAGAGGAGATTTAGGAGATTGAGGCAATTGATACGCCAATGCCGTGCTTGTTACGGCATCGGTGGGAAATCGCTTGCATCTGTGAAGATTTTCGCACAGAGCATGCAGTTCCCCTAGGACCGTTCGTCTGCCGTTGGATGCCGTTCGTAGGTGGCCCCGACAGGAAGGGTTGTATGTATCACGGTTGACACATGTCCCCGCTTGACGGGCTTGACACGCGGGCTTCGCAGGGTCAAGCCCTGACCACGGTGAGGGCCCTGACGTTCAACGCAGCGGCCGTTCAACGCAGCTGCAGCATGCCTTTCTGGTGGCGGTGCATCAGGTTGATGCTGGCCCAGGCGCCTTCGCGGGTCCACTGGCCCTGGCGGATCTGCGCCAGCACGGCCTCCAGCGACTGCAGGCTGGCACTTTCGGTTTCGCCGTCGGGATGGGTGGGCTGGAAGCCCTCCGGCACCTGCAGGTCAAAGACGTGCATGCGCTCGCGGTGCAGGACAGTGTGGCCGTCGTCCTCGGTCAGGCTGGTGGAGTCCATGATGCCGGTGGGCAGTGCATGACGCGCCAGCGTCTGGGAAAGGCCGGCTTCCTCGGCGGCTTCGCGGAACAGGGTGGAGAGCGGCGTTTCGTCGCAGCCGATGCCGCCGGCCACCAGGGAATCCAGCAGGCCCGGGTCGATGGCCTTGTGGGCTGCACGACGGGCACACCACAGTCGGGGCTGCTCCTGGTGGACGGTGTAGACGTTGACCTGCACCGTGCGCAGCAGGAGCCCCAGCGGGCGCAGCAGCGACCGTTCGATGTGAAAGAGCGGTTCCTGCTCGTCGGGCCCGAAGATCTCGATGGCCTCGCCCCGCCAGCCGGGCAGTGCCCCCCGGGCCTGCATCTCCTGGGCCCAGGACTGCAGCAGGGTCGGTTCCACCCGCACCAGGCGCACGTGCGGCTGGCCGTCCCGGGTCTCGACGTTGAAGATGCGCGCATCCAGTCGCGGCAGCCAGCCAGGCGATACGGCGCCCAGGCAGTGCTGACGGTACCAGAGCGGCGCCAGGCCTTCCGGCACCTGGGCCAGCGAGGCGTCGAGCAGGGCGGGAGCCGACGTGATGGAGGGCTTCATGGGCGGGGGCCCGGTCTCAGTCCCGGAAGTTGTTCATGACCAGCGGCAGTTCGGGCACGCCGCTGCGGATGAGGCCGATGGCGGTCTGCAGGTCGTCGCGCTTGTTGCCCGAGACGCGCACGGATTCGCCCTGGATGGAGCCGCTGACCTTCATCTTGGAATCCTTCAGCAGCTTGACGATCTTTTTGGCGACATCGGTGGGCACGCCGTGGCGCACGGTGATCTTCTGCTTCATCTTGTCGCCGCCGATCTTCTCGGGCTTGGCTTCATCCAGGTAGCGCACGTCGACGTTGCGCTTGGCCAGCTTGGCCACCAGCACGTCGCGCACCTGACCCAGCTTGAAGTCGTCATCGGCGAAGGTGGTCATTTCCTTGTCCTTCAGCTCGATGCGGGCGTCCGACCCCTTGAAGTCGAAGCGGTTGCTGATTTCCTTGTTGGCCTGGTCGACCGCATTGCGGATCTCGACCATATCGGCTTCACAGACGACGTCGAAAGAGGGCATGGTGTGGGCTCCGGTCAGCGTGGAGGATCTTCTGAACACGTCCCGCAGGCGGGCGCGTCACGGAACGGGATGCGGGACAAGGCGACATCTGCCGTCCCATGGCGCCACCATCGACACCCGGTGGCCGCGCAGTCATGTGCCCGGTTCGGGGGATGTGACAGCTGCAAGGATTTGTTCGGAAGATCCGGAAGGGGCTATTTTAGGGCGCTTGCCTGCCGTTTGTCCGCCCGATGGGCGGCAGGCCGCAAGAGGCCATTCCTTTCTGCGTGTGTCTTCCATCGGAGCCAAGCCGGTGTAGGATACGCGGACGGGCATTTGCGGCTGGCGGGACGCTTCCTTGCCATGGCCGCACAGACTATCTATCTCCGGGAGGATGGGCAGGATGGCGAACAGTGGCAATCGGGCGCCGGCGGGGCCGCAGGCGGACAAGGGCGTGACAGGCACGTCGCCGGTCACGGCACTGGAGCGGTTGCGACAGTTCACCACCGTGGTGGCCGACACGGGCGATTTCCACGGGCTGCAGACCTTCCGCCCGCAGGACGCCACCACCAACCCCTCGCTCATCCTGAAGGCCGTGCAGAAGCCCGAATACGCCGGCCTCATGCACGAGGTGCAGGCCCGCTACCCGCAGGCCCCGCTCGACGAGCTGGCCGACCGGCTGCTGGTGGCCTTCGGGCAGAAGATCCTGGACATCATTCCGGGTCGTGTCTCCACCGAGGTGGATGCGCGGCTGTCGTTCTCGACCGATGCCACGGTGGCGCGTGCCGAGCGCCTGATGGACTACTACGCGCAGGCCGGTATCGGCCGTGACCGCGTGCTGCTCAAGATCGCGGCCACCTGGGAAGGTATCGAGGCCGTCCGCCGGCTGGAACGTGCCGGCATCCACTGCAACCTTACGCTGCTCTTCGGCTTTGCCCAGGCGGTGGCCTGTGCCGATGCCGGAGTCACGCTGATCAGCCCCTTCGTCGGACGCATCCTGGACTGGTACCGCGCCCACGAGGGGCGCGACTTCACGATCGAGGAAGATCCGGGCGTGCTGTCGGTGCGGCGCATCTACACCTATTACAAGCGCTTCGGCTATCCGTGTGAAGTGATGGGGGCGAGCTTTCGCAGCACAGCGCAGATCCTGGCGCTGGCCGGTTGCGACCTGCTCACCATCAGTCCGGCGCTGCTGGCCGAGCTGGATGCGCAGGAAGTGCCGGTGGCACGGAAACTGGATCCGGACGTGGCACGCCAGGCGCAGATCGAACGGCTGTCACTGGATGAGCCCGCCTTCCGCTTCGACCTGAACGAGGATGCGATGGCGACCGAGAAACTGGCCGAGGGAATCCGTGCCTTCGTGGCGGATGCGCGGACCCTGGACGGGCTGCTGGCGAGAAAAGTGTGAACATGCGCGACCAGGACAGAAAGGGCCATACATGGCTGGCAGCGGGGCTGCTGGCGCTGCTGGCAGGGTGTGCGGGGCTTTCGTCGCCCCGGGCGCCGGTCGTGGCGGTCAGCCAGGGCGGTGTCTCGGTGGCTGCCGAGCCGGGCGAGGTCGATCCCCAGTCCCTGCAGGCCGCGGCGCCGCAGGCGTTGACGGCGGATGCTGATGACGAACTGCCGGAGCGTGTCGAGGACGTGCCCCAGGCCCAGGGGCCGGCGCCGGCCGGCCTGACGCCCGCGTATTGCCGCAACCTGTACGATGCGCTGGAGGGGCAGATTCGCAGCCGCCAGCTGGTCGATGCCGGCGAGCAGCGCCTGCCGGGCTATCCGTTCCTGCGGACCAATCGCTTTCTGGCGTCCTTTGGCGCTGATTTTGAATCCACGCTGACGGCCTTGAAACGGAGCGAGCGTCAGGCGCAGGCCGCCTCGCTGCTGAAGTCGCCCGCCTTCCAGGCGTGGCTGGCGCAGATGCAGCGGCTGGACACCCAGGTGCGGCATCTGGAGGTGTCGCGCCTGCCGGCCCAGGCCTTCCCGCTGTATCAGCTGGCCGACCGGCACGCGCTGCTGGCCACCCTGGATCGGTGCGCGCCGCTGCTGACGGCCGAGCTGACGCCGGGCGACGTGCCCCGCATCCTGGCCGAGGCCAAGGTGCCGGATGAATACCAGCGCTCGTTGCGGGCGCTGGGACTCTACCCGATCACCGGCATTGGCGTGGCCTCGTCCATCCGCAACTGGGAGGCTCACCAGCGCGAGGTGTTCCAGCGGCAGCGCCATCCCGATTTCTCGGGGAGGGCGGCCTTCCAGCGCTATCGCCCCGCGAAAACGCCCTCAGGCGCCGATGCCTGGCGCACGGCGGCGAAGGTGATGCAGGCGGCACCGCGCGACGCGCTGGGCATCCCGAAGTTCTCGCCGGCGCAGCGTGATGCGCTCTTCGAGGCTTTCGCGCCGACCTTCGAGGTGGCCACGGTCAACGACTCCGACCGCATCGGCCGCCTGCAGTGGATTGATCTGGCGGGCCTGGTGCGTGACCCGCGCGAGCGTTTCTGGCTGGATGTGGACACCAACGTGCCGGCAGTCTATCGGCAGTTGACGTTCACGCGCTTTGGCAAGGCGGTGCTGCCGCAGCTGGTCTACACCATCTGGTTCAGCGAGCGGCCGATGGAAAGCGGCAGCGACATGCTGGGCGGACGTCTGGACGGCCTGGTGTGGCGGGTGACGCTGGACGAGGACGGCGCACCGCTGATCTACGACACCATCCAGCCCAGCGGCCGCTTTGCGATGTTCTTCCCTACGCGGCGGCTGATGGCCGACGCCCAGGCGCGCAAGAATGTGGACAGTCTGGTCGAATGGGTCTATTCCCCCATCGACGTGGCCATCGAGGACTGGGTGGGCGAGACCTGGCCCGGTCCGCTGTCGCTGCATGTCAGCAGCCGTACCCACCAGCTGGTGGGCATTGCGGCTCCGGGGAAAGCCTGGGGGACACCCATCTTCGACAATCCGCCGTACCAGCTGGTGCCGGACGACGTGCTGCGGGCGCTGCCGGTGCCGGGGGACGGGCGGCGCAGCATCTACAACCAGGACGGCATCGTCTCGGGCACCGAGCGGCTGGGCCGCTGGCTGCTGTGGTCGATGGGCATCTCCAACATGGGGGCCATCCGCCAGCCGGGGCATCAGCCCACGGCGCTGGTGGGCCGTCGCCACTTTGACGACCCGTACCTGTTCCAGCAGCGTTATCGGCGGGTGCCCGTGCCGGAGGCCGGCAAGCGCTGACGCAGCAGCACCCCGCATTCCGTGTGCGGGGTGAACGGGAACTGGTCGAACAGCGCCATGCGCTGGATGGTGTGCGTCCGGCAGAGGGTGTCGAGGTTGGCGCGCAGCGTGTGCGGGTTGCACGAGATGTACACGATGTTCGGGAAACGCTGCAGCAGCGCGAGCGTCGCGTCATCGACCCCGGCGCGCGGCGGGTCCACCAGCACGGTGGAGAAATCGTGGTCGGCCAGCGAGATCTCCTGCTCGCGCAGGCGCCGGAAGCTGCGTTCGCCTTGCATGGCCTGCGTGTACTCCTCGGCCGACAGGCGTGCGATGCGCACGTTGGGCCGTGCGTTGGCCTGAATGTTCCATTGCGCGGCCTGCACCGAGGTCTTGGACACTTCGGTGGCCAGCACCTGACGGAAATGCCGTGACAGTGGCAGCGTGAAGTTGCCGTTGCCGCAATAGAGTTCCAGCAGGTCGGAGGCCGGAGAGATGCCCGCCTGCTGCACCACTTCGCAGGCCCAGCCGATCATCCGTTCGCACATCCGGGCGTTGGGCTGCGTGAAGGCGCCCTCGGGCTGGCGATACAGGAAGGGAGCGGGTGGCGCGCCGTCCGGGCCGGGAATCTCCAGCCGCTCGGTCACGAAATCCTGCGACAGCACCCGTTTCTGGCCCCGACTGCGGCCAATGACATGGATGCCCAGCGCCGTCTGCAGCTGGCGCGCGGCGGCTTCCCAGGCATCGTCCAGCAGGCGGTGGTAGACCATCGTCACCAGCATCTCGCCGCTGAGGGTGGCCAGAAACTCCACCTGATACCAGCGCCGCTGCAGCACGGGGACGGCACTGGCCGCCGCCAGCAGGCGCGGCATCAGCGCATTGATGGCCTCGCAGGCGGGCGCAAACTGCTCGACGCGCTGCAGGGTGGCACTGCTGGCCTTCTGCCCGGGCGAGAACATCGCATAGCAGATGGCATCGTCCTCGTGCCAGATGCGGAACTCGGCGCGCATCCGGTAGTGCTGGGGCGCCGAGGCAAAGACCTCGATGGCCGGGGTGTCCAGCCCGGCAAAGAGCGCCTTGAGCGCTTCGTGCTTGGCGTCGAGCTGGCGGTCGTAGTCCGCCGCTACGGAGGCTGCTGCGGGGCCCTCATGGGGGGCGGAGGCCTTGGCGGGGGCCTGGGAAGGGGACTCGGATGGGGCCTGGGAGGGCGTGCTGGCGTGGGTCACGGCGGCAGGGTTCCTCGGGGTCAAGGGGCCGGTCACGGGGACGTGTGGCAGGAAACGGGCGGGGTCAGGGAGGGGCAGCCGGGCGGGTTCAGTGTGCGCCCGTGCTGCCAAAGCCGCCCGTGCCGCGATCGGAGGCGGCGAAATCGTCCACCACCCGGAAGCTGGCCTGCACCACGGGCACGATGACGAGCTGGGCCAGCCGTTCGAAGGGCTGCAGGGTGTAAGCGGTGTTGCCCCGATTCCAGCACGAGACCATCAGCGGGCCCTGGTAGTCGGAGTCGATGAGGCCCACCAGGTTGCCCAGCACCAGGCCGTGCTTGTGGCCCAGGCCCGAGCGGGGCAGGATCACGGCCGCCAGGCCCGGATCGCCAATGTGGATGGCCAGCCCGGTGGGAATGAGGTGCGTGCTGCCGGGTTCGATCACCAGCGGCGCATCCAGGCAGGCGCGCAGGTCCAGGCCGGCGCTGCCGGGCGTGGCGTAGGCGGGCAGCTGCTCGGCCATGCGGGGGTCGAGGATCTTCAGGTCGATCTGGGGAGCGGAGGACTGGGTCATCGGTCGGGTGTCTCGAAGGTGTCGGGGCGGAAGCGGCCGGGGCCGCTCGATGGGGGGAGCCAGGGGGCTTGCCGGCGCTTCAACGGAAGAAAGACGGCCCTGCCTTCATGCCGGCAGCCGATGTGCCAGCTCTTCCACCAGCCGGCGGGCCAGTGCCGTCTTGCTGCCCGAAGGCAGCGGATGGTGTCCGGCCTTGTCCACCAGCAGCAGGGTGTTGTGGTCCTGATTGAAGGTGGCAGGCCCCAGGTTGGCCACCAGCAGCGGCACGCCCTTGCGCAGGCGCTTCTCGGTGGCATGCTGCACCAGGTTCTCGGTCTCGGCGGCAAAGCCCACACAGTAGGGGGCGTCGTGCCGGCGGGCGACGGTGGCGAGGATATCGGGGTTCTCCACCAGCGGAATCGAGGGCACGCCGGCCGCCGGTGTGCCTTCCGTCCCTGGCTGCGCCGACGCGTCGGGGCCGTCGGCCACGGGGGCGTGCGGTTCGATGAGCGGCGGCTGGGCGGATGGCTTCTTGATCTTCTGCGTGGCTTCCTGGGCCGGTCGCCAGTCAGCCACGGCGGCCACGGCGATGAAGCAGTCGATGCTGATGGTCGAAGCCGCCAGATCCAGCTCGGCGGTGACGGCATCCAGCATCTGTCGGGCACTCTGCACGCCGATGAAGCGCACGCCGGCCGGTCGCGGCAGTTGGGTGGGCCCACTGACCAGCGTGACCGAAGCGCCGGCGCGGCGGCAGGCCTGGGCCAGGGCATAGCCCATCTTGCCGGAGGACTGGTTGGTGATGCCGCGCACCGGGTCGATGGCCTCGTAGGTGGGGCCGGCCGTGAGCAGGATGCGCTTGCCCTGCAGCCGCTTGGGCGTGAAGAAGGCGTTCAGCTCCTCGATCAGGTCCAGCGGCTCCAGCATGCGGCCGGCGCCCACTTCGCCGCAGGCCTGCTCGCCCGCGTCGGGGCCCAGCACGCCGATGCCGTCGGCGCGTAGCTGGTTGATGTTGCGCTGGGTGGCGGGGTTCTGCCACATCTGCCGGTTCATGGCCGGGGCCACCAGCAGCGGGATGTCACGCGCCAGGCACAGTGTGGAGAGCAGGTCGTCGCAGTGCCCATGGGCCAGCTTCGCGATGAAATCTGCCGTGGCGGGGGCCACCAGGATCGCATCGGCCTGACGGCTCAGCTCGATGTGCGGCATGTTGTCGTCGATGCGGGCATCGAAGGCATCGGTGTAGACCGGGTTGCCCGACAGCGCCTGGAAGGTGACGGCCCCGACGAAACGGGTGGCGGCCTCGGTCATCACCACCTGCACCTGGGCGCCGGCACGGCCCAGATCGCGCACCAGCTGGGCGGCCTTGTAGGCGGCCACGCCGCCGGTCACGCCCAGCACCAAGCGTCGGCCAGCCAGCGGGGCAGGCGGCAGGCTCTGGTCATCCGGGGTGGCGGGAGGCCAGGTGTCGTGGGTGGCGGGGGGCGTGTAGGCGGGTGTGTTCATGGTGGGCACGGTCGCGGTCTGCCGGCGGTGCCGGGGTCGACCGTGGAAGCGGATTCATCGGAACGGGAAGCGCTGCCGGGGCGGGAGGGCCGCTCTGCGCCAGCAGCGCGACCCTGGACAGGCAAGTGCTTACCGGGCCTTGCGGGGGCGCAGCCAGGGCAGCAGCTCGTGGCAGATCAGCAGGATGGCGCCCAGCGTAATGGCGCAGTCGGCCAGATTGAAGGCCGGGAAGGCCCAGCCGCCCTGGTAGAACAGCAGGAAGTCGGTGACGTGCCCCAGCACCAGGCGGTCGACCAGGTTGCCGATGGCGCCGCCCAGAATGAGTGCAAGCGCCAAGGAGAACATCCGCTGCCCCCGCGCCGAGAAGAGCAGCGAGATGAGCACCGCCGAGGCCACGACGGCGATGCCGGCAAAGAACCAGCGCTGCCAGCCACTGTGGCCGGCCAGGAAGCTGAAGGCCGCACCGGGGTTGTAGAGCAGCGTGAGATCGAAGAAGCCCGCGATGACCGGCAGCCGCTCGCCGTAGGCGAAGCTGCCGATGATCTGGTACTTGCTGATCTGGTCCAGCACGATGACCACCAGCGCCAGCACGAGCCAGGGCCAGACGGCGGCACGGTGCGCCGTCGGGTCGGAGGCGGGGGTGTGGGGATCGTCGGGGGATGTCATGGAAGACTCCGTGGCTCAGGCATGCTGGCGGGGCTCGCCCTCGCCGAACAGGTTGCTCTCGCAGCGACCGCACAGGCCCGGGTGCTCGGGGTTGGCGCCCACGTCGGCGCGCCAGTGCCAGCAGCGCTCGCATTTCTGGTGCGGGCTGGCCTTGGCGTCGATGGCCAGCTCGGAGTCTGCCGCGCCTTCGGAGAGGTGGGCCGCCGAGGTGATCAGCACGAAGCGTAGATCGTCCTCCAGGCTGGCCAGGGCATCATGCAGTTCGCCGGCCGGTGCGGTCAGCGCCACCTCGGCCTGCAGCGACGAGCCGATCTCGCCCCGCTCGCGCAGCTGCGACTCCAGGTGCGCCTGCACCTGGGCACGCGCCTTGCGGATCAGGCCCCAGCGGGCGTCCAGCGCCTCGGCATCGGGCAGCTCGGGGAAGACGTGGAAGAGCTCTTCCTGGATGCTGGCGCCCGGCTCGCGGCAGCGCTCGGGGGCGAACACCGGCCAGGCCTCGTCCGCCGTGAACGACAGGATCGGGGCCATCAGCTTGAGCAGTGCATCGGTGATGTGCCAGAGCGCGGTCTGCGCGCTGCGCCGTGCCAGGCTGTTCTCGGCCGTGGTGTAGAGACGGTCCTTCAGGATGTCCAGATAGAACGCGCCCAGCTCTTCCGAGCAGAAGGTCTGCAGCAGCGAGACGATGGGGTGGAACTCGTACTTCAGGTAGAGGTCCACGATGCGCTTCTGGACCTGCTCGGTCATCACCAGCGCGTAGCGGTCGATGTCGAACATCCGGTCCAGCGGCACGGCATCCTTCTGGATGTCGAAGTCGGAGACGTTGGCCAGCAGGAAGCGCAGCGTGTTGCGGATGCGGCGATAGGCCTCGACCACGCGCTTGAGGATCTCGTCCGAGACCGAGATCTCGCCCGAGTAGTCGCTGCTGGCTGTCCACAGCCGCAGGATCTCGGCACCCAGCCGGTTGGCCACTTCCTGGGGCTCCACGCCGTTGCCCAGCGACTTGCTCATCTTGCGGCCCTGGCCGTCCACCACCATGCCGTGCGTGAGCAGCGCCTTGTAGGGCGGGGCGTCGTTCATCATGCACGAGGTGAGCAGCGACGAGTGGAACCAGCCGCGGTGCTGGTCCGAGCCCTCCAGGTACAGGTCGGCCGGGAAGGCGGAGTCATCGCGGTGCGAGCCGCGCAGCACCGTCTGGTGCGTGGTGCCGGAATCGAACCACACGTCCAGCGTGTCCTTGCCTTTCTCGTACTGGTCGGCCTCATCGCCCAGCAGGTCGCGCGGGTCCAGTGTCTGCCAGATCTCGATGCCGTGCTTCTCCACCAGATCGGCCACCTGGTCCAGCAGCTCAGGGGTGCGCGGGTGCAGCTCGCCCGTTTCCTTGTGCAGGAAGAAGGCCATCGGCACGCCCCACTGGCGCTGGCGCGACAGCGTCCAGTCCGGACGGTTGGCGATCATGGCATGCAGCCGCGCCTTGCCCCAGGCCGGGTAGAAGGTGGTTTCCTCCACGCCGCGCAGGGCGCGCTCGCGCAGCGTGGCGCCTTCCTTCGGCTTCAGGTCCATGCCGGCGAACCACTGGCTGGTGGCGCGCAGGATCAGCGGCGTCTTGTGCCGCCAGCAGTGCATGTAGCTGTGGGCCACTTTTTCAGTGGCAAAGAGCGTGCCGTTGTCGCGCATGTGGGCGACGATCTTGGGGTTGGCGTCCCAGATGGACAGCCCGCCGAACAGCGGCAGCGTGGACACGTACTGGCCGTTGCCCATCACGACGTTGATGATCTCGTCGTCCTTCATGCCGTGGGCACGGCAGGTCTGGAAATCTTCCACACCGTGGGCGGGCGCCGAGTGCACGAGGCCCGTGCCGGTGTCGATGGTCACGTAGTCGGCCACGTGCACCGGCGAGGTGCGGTCGTAGAACGGGTGGCGGAACGCCACGCCGTCGAGTGCCTGGCCGGGGGCCGTGGCGATGATGCGGCCTTCCAGCCCGTAGCGTTCCAGCTGCGCGGTCACGCGCTCCTTGGCCAGGATCAGCAGCGTGGGCTTGCCGTCACGCTGGGTCTCGACCAGCGCGTACTCGATCTCGGGGTGCAGGTTCAGCGCCTGGTTGGACGGCAGCGTCCAGGGCGTGGTGGTCCAGATGATGGCGTAGCCGTGATCGGTGGGCAGCTTGTCCAGACCGAAGGCGCGGGCCACCCGCTCGGGCTCGGCAAAGGCAAAGCCCACGTCCACGGTGGGATCGGTGCGGTCGGCGTATTCCACCTCGGCTTCGGCCAGCGCGGAACCGCAGTCGAAGCACCAGTTCACGGGCTTGAGGCCCCGGAACACGAAGCCGGCACGCATGATGGTGGCCAGCGACCGGATTTCCTCGGCCTCGCTGGCCGGGCGCATCGTCAGGTAGGGATGGTCCCAGTCAGCCAGCACGCCCAGCCGCATGAAGTCGGTCTTCTGCTTCTCGACCTGCTCGCCGGCGTAGGCGCGGCATTTGGCCTGCACTTCGGTGGTGGGCAGGTTCTTGCCGTACTTCTTCTCGATCTGGTGCTCGATGGGCATGCCGTGGCAGTCCCAGCCGGGCACGTAACGGGCATCGTAGCCGGCCAGATTGCGCGACTTGATGATGATGTCCTTCAGGATCTTGTTGATGGCATGACCCATGTGGATCACCCCGTTGGCATACGGAGGGCCATCGTGCAGCACGAAGATCGGCCGGCCCTTGGCCACGGCACGGATGCGGCGGTAGACGCCCTGGTCTTCCCACTGCTTCACGCGGCCCGGCTCCTGCTTGGGCAGGTTGCCGCGCATTGGGAAGGGGGTGTCGGGCAGGTTCAGGGTGTGGCGGTAGCCGGAAGCGCCCTCGTTGCCGGCGGATTCAGTCGATTTGGCCATCGGAGTCGGTCGTCTTTTGAAAATGGGCCCGTGCCTTGCGCACGTCGTCGGCAATCTGCCGGCCCAGGGAGTCGAGATCGGGGAAAGGCCGCTCGTCGCGCAGCTTTTCCAGGAATTCCACGCGGACCAGCCGGCCGTAGGCATCGCCTGACCAGTCCAGCAGATGCACCTCCAGCAGCCAGGCGCCGTCGGCCTCCACGGCCGGGCGGGTGCCGAAGCTGGCCACGCCGGGCACGGCCTGCGCGGGATCGTCGGACAGGCCGTATACCTGCACCACGAAGATGCCCTGCAGCGCCGGGCGCCCCCACGGGAAACGCAGGTTCAGCGTGGGAAAGCCCAGCCGGGTGCCCAAGCGGCGGCCGTGGCTGACGCGGCCGGAGATGGCATAGGGGCGGCCCAGCATCTGCGCTGCCCAAGGGAAGTCGGCCTGCAGCAGCGCCTCGCGGATGAGCGAGCTGGAGATGCGCACGCCGGCGTCTTCCACCGTGGGCATGGCCAGCACGCGGATGCCGCACTGCTGGCCCACGGACTTCAGCATGCCGAAGTCGCCCTGGCGCTGCGCACCGAAACAGAAGTCGGTGCCGATGCGGATGTGACGGGTCTGGAGCCCCTGCGCCAGGCAGGTGCGCACGAAATCCTCGGCCGGCCACTGTGCCACCCGCTGGTCGAACGGGGCCAGATGCACCCGGTCCACCCCCAGCGAGGCCAGCATCTCCAGCCGGTCTCGCAGCGTGGAAATGCGCACGGGCTCGGGGCCGACATCGCGGCCGCGCTGTCTGGCCAGCGCGTGAAAGTACTCGCGCGGATGGGGCTCGAAGGTGAGCACCGCTGCCGGCAGGCCGGCTTCGCGCGCGTCGGCCACCAGCGTGCGCACCAAGGCCTGGTGGCCCAGGTGCACGCCGTCGAAGTTGCCGATGGTCAGCGCACAGGGCTGGTCCAGATGGGCAGGGGGCAGGGATCGGAGAATTTTCACCGGCCTGATTATAAGGATAACGCTCGGGATGTCCGCGCGGAAAGCGCCTGGATGCGGGCGACAAGGTGTCCGGAAGGCCACGATCGATGGCTTTTGGGGGCAATGGGGGCCTGGCGGGTTCGGCGGCGGGGCGCCCGCTGCTACCATTTCACATCGCGTGCCATCCATCCACCCCGGACATTCATCATGAGTGCTGCTGCCCAGAAAACAAGTGCCTCGCCTGCCCGTGTCGTCATCCTCATCTCGGGGCGTGGCTCCAACATGATGGCGCTTGTCGAGGCCATCGAGCAGCAGAAGCTGCCGGTGGAGGTGGCGGGCGTGATCAGCAACCGCCCCGATGCGGCCGGTCTGGCCTGGGCGAAGGCGCGGGGCATCACCACCCGGGCGCTGGACCATCGCCAGTTCCCCAACCGCGCGGCCTTCGACGAGGCGCTGGCCGACACCATCGATGCGCTGGTGCCGCCCGCCCAGGCCCCGTGGGTGCTGCTGGCCGGCTTCATGCGCGTGCTGACTGCCAGCTTCGTGCTGCGCTACACGCGCCGGCTGGTCAACATTCACCCGGCGCTGCTGCCGGCCCACCCGGGGCTGCACACCCACCGTCAGGCCCTGGACGGTGGCGCCATGCTGCATGGTGCCACGGTGCATTTCGTCACCCCTGAAGTGGATGTGGGGCCGATCATTGCCCAGGCCGTGGTGCCGGTGCTGGTCAATGACACCGAAGAGGTGCTGGCCGCGCGCGTGCTGGAGATGGAGCACCGGCTCTTCCCGCTGGTGCTGAGCTGGCTGGCCGCCGGTCGCATCACGCTCACGCCCGTGGGCGGCGTGCTGCTGGACGGCGAGGACCACCCGGAACTACGCACGCTGCTGCATCCGCTGCTGACGGGCGCTCGCACCTGATTCACTCTTTCCTCGGCATCCCGCATGAACGACAGAACCCATCAGGAGTCCGGCGCACGCGACATGCCGCCGCGCATCGATGCCCGGCTGCTTGGACTGGCGGCCGATGCGCTGGCCGCCGTGCTGCCGGCCGATGCCGCGCAGGCCACACGGCTCTTTGCCGCTCCGTCACCCGCCTGGGGGAAGGCTGCGCCCGCCGACCAGCAACTGGGGGCGTGGCTGCGCCGGCACCCGTCGCTGGGGGCGCGTGATCGCCGCTGGCTGTCGGACCGGGTCTATGACGTGCTGCGCCATGGCCGGGCCTACGAGTCCTTCCTGGAGGAGGGCGGCCGTGCGGACGCCGACGGACAGGCTTCGGCGGTCCGGGAGCGCCTGCCGGGCCTGATGCGCCTGTCCGAGGCGCTGCGGACCAACGCCGACCCCGAAGCCGCGGCCTATCGTCAGTGGCTGGAACAGCAGCCGCCGGCCGTGCGCTTCAGCCTGCCGGACTGGCTGTGGGAAGGGCTTGCCACCACTCATGGCGAGCAGGCCGAGGCGCTGGCAACCACCTTGCTGCTGCCAGCCGCCATCGAGATTCGCAGCAACCTGCTCAAGGGCAAGGCCACGGCGCTGCAGAAGAAGCTGGCCGAGGCAGGCGTGGCCGCCGAGACCGTCCCTGAGGCACCTGCCGCGCTGCGGGTGACGGGCCGGCCGGCGCTCACCCGGCTGCCGCTTTTCGAGAACGGCTGGTTTGAGCTGCAGGATGCCGGCAGCCAGGCCATTGCCGAATGCGGCGGGGCCCGGCGCGGCGAGCGGGTCATCGATTTCTGCGCGGGTGCGGGCGGCAAGACGCTGGCACTGGCCGCGCGCATGCGCAACCAGGGTCAGGTGCTGGCCTTCGACACCGACGAGGCACGCCTGTCCCGGCTGGGGCCGCGGCTCAAGCGGGCTGGCGTGGACATCGTGACGCAGATGCGTCTGAAGGACAGCACCGACGCGCGCTTGGCGCGCTACCAGGGCTGGGCCGATCTGGTGCTGGTGGATGCACCCTGCAGCGGCAGCGGCACGCTGCGTCGCCATCCGGACCTGAAGTGGCGGCTGCAGCCGCAGGAAGTCGCGCATTATCGGCAGCTGCAACGGCAGATCATGGCCGCCGCCGCGCGCCTGCTGCGCCCGGGCGGTCGTCTGGTCTACGCCACCTGCAGCCTGCTGGCTGACGAGAACGAGGCGCAGATGGCCTGGCTGGCCCACAGGGCCGGCGGGGCGTTGGCTGCTGGCGGCGCAGCTGGCGCAGCTGGTGCGGCTGGTGCCACGGAAAGGGCGCTCGACCTGACGGGATCCGCCCGTGCGGCAGCAGTAGGGGCAGCAGTAGGGGGCGTGCAAGCTACGGACCCAGCATGGCCCGCCGTGTCGTTGCAGCCCGTTGCGCAGCGCTACTGGCTGCCGCAGCCCGAGGGCGGCGACGTCTTCTTCATGGCCAGCTGGATGCGGGCCTGAGTCGCTTCGATATCGCCATATCCCATGGCCTGCCTGGGGAGCTAGGTCTGGGCAGCGCGCACTTGCAGGTGCTGCCGGGCAGGTCGCGCCTTGCCATCATGCAGCAGTGACCAACCAGCATGACATCCGGGCAGTGAGCAACGGCGACAGACAACAAAAAACCGGCCAGCGCAGGGCGCGGGGCCGGTTCTTGCAGATCGGGTGATGGGCGGCTGCCGCAGGGGCAGCCCGACCGGGATCACTTGATCTTGGTTTCCTTGTAGGGAACGTGCTTGCGGGCAACCGGATCGAACTTCTTGATTTCCATCTTTTCCGGCTGGGTACGCTTGTTCTTGGTGGTGGTGTAGAAATGACCGGTACCGGCGGTCGATTCCAGTTTGATCTTGTCACGCATGTCGGTTCTCCCGGGAGGTGAGGTCGGTTCGGGCTGAGGGGATCAGGCCTTGGCGGCGTTGATCTCGGCCAGAACGGCCTCGACGCCCAGCTTGTCGATCTTGCGCAGGCCGGCAGCCGTCACGCGAAGGCGGACATAGCGCTGTTCGCTTTCCACCCACAGGCGGCGTTGCTGCAGGTTGGGCAGGAAACGACGCTTGGTCTTGTTGTTTGCGTGGGAAACGTTGTTCCCGACCATCGGGGCCTTGCCCGTGACTTGGCAGACTTTTGCCATGATGCTGTTCCTGTCCTGTTGCGGCGTGGCTGGCCCATGCGCTGGAAAAGGGTGCCTTCCGAGCCTGCGCACCGGGTGGGGGATGCCGCAGGCCCGTTGCCGTGCTCCGGCAGGGACTGCAGGGCTGCACCCGCCCGCAGTGGCAACCTTCTTCTGGCCAAGCGCCACCAGACCACGTGGTGTCTGTAGAGGTTGAACGAAGGCCCGGCACCTGCGACACAACCTTGTGTCGCCTGAATGCGCAGAGCCCACTAAAGCCGTGCATTATAGCCGGATCTGAAACCCGGAACAAGTTGGCTGCTGGCATGGCGCCACGGCCGCCTACAGCAGCCCGTGCTGCGAGAACGAATACTGCTGGCTGCCCGCCACGATGATGTGATCCAGCACGCGGATGTCCACCTGGCCCAGCACCGCCTGCAGCGTGCGGGTCAGCGACAGATCGGCGTCGCTGGGCTCGGGATGGCCGGAAGGATGATTGTGCGACAGGATCACGGCGGCGGCGTTGAGCTTCAGCGCGTGCTTGAGCACCTCGCGCGGGTAGACGGCCGTCTGGTTCACCGTGCCCCTGAACATCATGTCTGCCGTGATCAGCCGGTGCTGGTTGTTCAGAAAGAGTGCCACGAACGCCTCGTGCTCCAGCCCGCACAGCGTCAGGCCCAGGTACTCGCGCACCGCCTCGGGGTTGTCCAGCAGCGTGTTCTGCTCCATCTGCTCTCGGGCCACCCGGCGCGCCAGCTCGATGACCACGGCCAGTGTGGTGGCCCGCGCCGGCCCCAGGCCTTCCATGCGCATCAGCTGCGCCGGTTCGGTGGACAGCAGCCGGGTCAGCGACCGGTTGCTCCGGTTCAGAAGCTGCAGCGCCAGTCCCACGGCCGACTGGCCTCGCGTGCCGGTGCGCAGCAGGATGGCCAGCAGCTCGGCGCTGGACAGCGCTTCGGCCCCATGGCGCAGCAGCCGCTCACGTGGGCGCTCGGCCTCGGGCCACTGGGCAAGCGGTGCGCTGTCCAGCGGGTGGCGATCGCGGCGCAGAAAGCCGTCCGGCCCGATCATCGCCAGCATGGCCGCCTCTGTTGTGGCCAGGCCGTCGTCTTCTACAATGTCGGGTACGGTTCTTTCATGACACCCCCTCATTTCTTTCCGGGCGGACGCGCCCGTCATCCATGAACGATTCTGTTTCATCCGAGTCTGCTTCCCTGTCTTCAGGTGCTCCTGCCGCCTCCGAGCCTGCCCGGGTGGGGCCGCAGTCGTTTCTCACGCTGCATTACCGCCTGAGCCTGCCGGAAAACGGCGCCGATGTGATCAACACCTTTGAAGGTAAGCCGGCCACCCTGCAGCTGGGTATCGGCCAGATGTCTGAAGTGCTGGAAAATTGCCTCGTCGGAATGGCCGATGGCGAGCATCGCATCTTCGAACTGCCGCCGGGCGAGGCCTTCGGCCAGCGCAATCCCGACCTCATCCAGCGCGTCTCCAACGCACTGCTTGAGCGCGACAGCCTGCCCGACGACGCCGGCACCTACCAACCCGGCGACCTGGTGGAATTTCCCGCCCCTGATGGCAGCCGCTTTGCGGGCGTGCTGAAGGAGCAGGACGAGACTGGTGCGCTCTTTGACTTCAACCATCCGTTGGCCGGCAAGGCCGTGCGCTTCGAGGTGAAGCTGCTGGGGGTGCTCTGAATGGGGCCGATGAACGAGGCTGACCTGACCGCCGTGGACCTGCACCGCAAGCCGGGCGGGGCCGGGGGCCCGGCCGAGATGCAGGCCGACGTGGAGGCACTGCTGGCCGCGCCGCTGCCCGACGGTGAAGAGGCCGTTCTGCTGGCGCAGCCGCGCGGCTTCTGCGCCGGCGTGGATCGTGCCATCACCATCGTGGAGCGGGCACTGGCGCTGCATGGCGCGCCTATCTACGTGCGGCACGAGATCGTCCACAACGATTACGTGGTTTCCACGCTGCGCGAGAAGGGCGCCATCTTCGTGGACGAGCTGGACGAGGTGCCTGACGGCGCCACGGTGATCTTTTCCGCCCACGGCGTGTCGCGCGCCGTGCGGGCCGAGGCTTCCGGTCGTGGCCTGCAGGTCTTCGACGCCACCTGTCCGCTGGTCACCAAGGTGCACGTGGAAGTGGCCAAGATGCGCAAGGAAGGCCACCACGTCATCATGATCGGCCACGCCGGCCACCCCGAGGTGGAAGGCACCATGGGTCAGGCCGATGACGGCATCTATCTGGTGGAGACCGAGGCCGACGTGGAGCGGCTGCAGGTGCCCGAAGGCGTGTCGCTGGCCTACGTCACCCAGACCACCCTGTCGGTGGACGACTGCCGCACCGTCATCGAGGCGCTGCGCCGGCGCTTCCCGCAGATCAACGAGCCCAAGAAGCAGGACATCTGCTACGCCACCCAGAACCGCCAGGACGCCGTGAAGTTCATGGCGCCGCAGTGCGACCTGGTGCTGATCATCGGCAGCCCGTCCAGCTCCAACAGCAACCGGCTGCGCGAAGTGGCCGAGCGCCACGGCTGCGAGGCCTACCTGATCGGCAGCGCCGCGCAGCTCAACCCGGCCTGGCTGGAAGGGCGCAAGCGCGTCGGCATCAGCGCTGGTGCCTCGGCGCCCGAGATCCTGGTCGACGAGCTGGTGGCGCGCCTGCGCGAGCTGGGTGTGAAGTCCGTGCGGCCGCTGGAAGGCGTGCAGGAGAACATGGCCTTCCCGCTGCCCAAGGGGCTGGCGGTCCGGCGCCCGCAGGCCACGGGTGAAGCCGCAGCCGACGGCGATGTCGCCAAAGCCCCCGCCGTGGACGCGCCAGCAGCGGGTCATGCGTCGGCAGCCGGCACATCCGCATGAAGCTCACGCTGCTGTCGCGCAGTTACTGCAGCCTGTGCCAGAAGATGCTGGACGCGCTGCAGCCTTGGCGCGAGGCCCACGGCTTCGACATCGAGGTCGTCGACGTGGACGCCGACGAGGCACTGGTGGCCCGTTATAACGATCTGGTGCCTGTCCTGCTGGACGGTGACGTGGAGATCTGCCACTGGCATCTGGACGAGGCGAAGCTGCAGGCGCACCTGCAGGCGCGCCCCTAAGGGCGCATTCCCCTTCTGTCGGCAGAGATTTCATATTTGTCAGGCTGTGACAGGTATTTCCTGCATGAAATGCCTTCCTTGGCTAAACTTCGATCTCTCGCTTACTAGCAGTTATCTCAAATTCCCCCCCTCAACAGGAGAACCCGAATGGATCGTCGTTCCTTCATCGGCAGCACCGCTGTCGCATCGCTGGCTTCCCTGCCTCTGGCCGCTGCCGCTGCCGAACACAACCATGGCGCCCACGCCCACGCCCATGGCAAGCACGCTGCTGCGCCCTCCGCCCCCAACCTGTACGCCGGCGTGCTGGCTGCCGCGGGTGAGTGCGTCACCCACGCCGAAGTGTGCCTGGCCCACTGCCTGAACTTGCTGGGTGAAGGTGATCAGAGCATGGCTGCCTGTTCCAAGGCCGTGAACCAGATGCTGGCCCTGTGCAAGGCCCTGCAGAGCCTGGCCGCCCAGCGTTCGCCGCTCACCCCGATCCAGGCCAAGATCTGCATCGAGGCATGCAAACAGTGCGCCGACGCTTGCAAGGAGCACATCGAGCACCACGTCGAGTGCAAGGATTGCTACGAGTCGTGCCTGAAGTGCGTCGAGGCTTGCGAGAAGATCGCCGTCAAGTAATCGGCTCGCTTCCCTTATGAAAAACCCGGCGCGGGATTTTCCTGCAGCCGGGTTTTTCATGGGCTTTTCCCATGGATTTTCATAGGCCTGCATGGGCGCAGCGTTCCGGGCGTTCATGCGTACCTTCGGTGCGGTCAATGCGTGAATGGATAAATATCTCCATGGGCGTAATGATGCAAAATGGTGGAAGAATGTTTCCGAAGGAGCGAGGAGCCATGAGCAACAACACGACCTGGAACGACGAAAGTGCGCGTGCTGCGCTGCGCCGCATCTTTGATGCCGCTGTGAAAAGCGCCGACCCGGCTGCTGCCGTGCGACGGCACCTGCCCGAGAAGCCGCGCGGGCGCTGCGTGGTGGTGGGGGCTGGCAAGGGCGCGGCCGTCATGGCGGCCGCCGTGGACGCCGCCTGGCCGGACGTGGATGTCTCGGGCGTGGTGGTGACCCGCTACGGACACGCCGTGCCGGCCGGCCGCATCGAGGTGCTGCAGGCGGCACACCCGGTGCCGGACGAGGCCAGCGTGCAGGCTTCCACCCGCATCCTGCAGGCCGTTCAGGGCCTGGGGCCCGATGACCTGGTGGTGGCGCTCATTTCCGGTGGCGGTTCGTCGCTGCTCACGCTGCCCGGACCCGGTATGACGTTGGCCGACAAGCAGGCGCTCAACCGCATCCTGCTGGCCAGCGGCGCCACCATCAACGAAATGAACGTGCTGCGTCGCCAGCTCTCGGCCATCAAGGGCGGGCGGCTGGCCCAGGCTGCGCTGCCGGCGCGGCTATGCACCCTCATCATCTCCGACGTGCCGGGCGACGATCCGGCCGCCATCGCATCCGGCCCCACCATTGCTGACCCGGCCACACGCGAAGAGGCCCGGGCCATCGTGGCCCGCTACCGGATGGAACTTCCCGCCGCCGCGCAGGCCATCCTGGCCACGCCGATGACACCGGCCGCGCCGCATCCCCGTGCTGAGGTGAAGATCATTGCCGCGCCGATGATGGCGCTGAAAGCAGCCGCCGACGAGGCCCGCACCCTGGGGCTGACTCCGCTCATCCTGGGCGATGCGCTGGAAGGCGAGGCCGCGCAGATGGGGACCGTGCTGGCTGGCATTGGACGCTCCACCGCACTCTACGGCCAGCCGCTGGCTGCACCGGCCTTGCTGCTGTCAGGGGGGGAAGCCACCGTCACCATCGGGCCGGATGGCGCCGGCAAGGGCGGGCGCAACACCGAAAGCCTGCTGGCCATGGCGCTGGCCCTGGCCGGGCAGAAGGGCGTCTGGGCACTGGCGGCGGACAGTGACGGCATTGACGGCACCGAAGATGCTGCTGGCGCCATCATCACCCCCGACACGCTGGCGCGTGCGCGGGATCGGCAGCTGGACCCGCGCGCCTTCCTGCGGGCCCACGACAGCTACAGCTTCTTTGCCGCGCTGGGTGATCTGGTGATGACCGGCCCTACCGGCACGAACGTCAACGACATTCGGGTGATGCTGGTGGGGTAAGTGACTCAGGGTCTGGGTCCAGCTCTACCGGGGGCCGTTGGGCTGGCGAGCGTGGCGGAATGTCCAGCGTGATGTCCGCCACGTCGGGATACTCATAATGGGCAAAAGCCTGCGCGATGGTCCGGGCCGGCCCGTGACCTTCCTGGCCGTCAGTGGCGGGGGAAAGCGGGCGGGCCGGCTTCATCTCACTGCTCCCGCGTGCGGTTCAGCAGCGCGTTCAGGATGATGGCCCCGAAGGTGGCGGTGCCGATGCCGCCCAGCTTGAAATCGCCGAACTGCAGCGTGAAGTCGCCGGCGCCCAGAATCATCGTCACCGCCGCCACGATCAGGTTGCCGTTCTGGCTGAAATCCACCCGGTTCTCCACCCAGAAGCGGGCGCCGGCAATGGTGATCAGCCCGAACACCACGATCGATACCCCGCCTAGCACCGCCGTCGGAATGGTCGAGATGGCCGCCCCGAACTTCGGCGAAAAGCCCAGGCAGATGGCGGCCAGCGCGGCGATCACGAACACCAGCGTCGAGTAGACGCGCGTCACCGCCATCACGCCGATGTTCTCGCCATAGGTGGTCACGCCCGTGCCGCCAATGCCGCCCGACACGATGGTGGCCACCCCGTCACCGATGAAGGCCCGGCCGATCGAGGCATCCAGATTGCGGCCGGTCATCGCCGACACGGCCTTGATGTGGCCCAGGTTCTCGGCCACCAGCACCAGTGCCACCGGCGCGATCAGCAGAATCGCTTCACTGGAAAACGCCGGTGCCGTGAAGCGCGGCAGCCCGATCCACGGCGCCTGCACCACCGGCCCGAAATCGATCGGCGTGCCCAGCCCCAGCACATTGGTCAGCAGCCAGTACAGCACATAGGCCGACAGCAGCCCGACCAGAATCAGCAGCTTCTGGATGGCGCCACGGGCAAACACCGCCACACCGCCCACGCACAGCACCGTGGCCAGCGACATCCAGCGGTCGAAATCGTTGCCGTTGACGCCCTTGACCACCACCGGCGCCAGATTCAGGCCGATCACCGCCACCACGGCACCGGTCACCACCGGCGGCATCAGCCGTTCGATCCAGCGCGTACCGGCCGCGTTGACGATCAGCCCGATCAGCACGTACAGCACCCCGCAGGCGATGATCCCGCCCAGCGCCACCGGCAGATTGGCGTTCGGCCCGCCGCCGGCATAGCCGGTCGCCGCGATCACCACGCTGATGAAGGCAAAGCTCGAGCCCAGATAGCTGGGCACCCGGCCGCGCACGATGAAGAAGAAGATCAGCGTGCCCACCCCCGACATCAGGATGGCGATGTTCGGATCGAAGCCCATCAGCAGCGGTGCCAGCACCGTGGCGCCGAACATGGCCACCACGTGCTGCAGGCCCATGGCGACCATCTGGGGCCAGGGCAGGCGCTCGTCGGGGGCAATCACCCCCTGGGTCTTCAGCGTCCAGTGAAAGGCGCGCACTGGGGTGTCGGCGGCGGGAGTTTGGGAATCGGGGGAAGCCATGATCGGGTACCTGTTCA
>ERZ773035.241-NODE-241-length-46527-cov-26.896217_pt1 | contig 46527 bp, 75 predicted proteins | sample MGYA00511487_ERZ773035 | MGnify/ENA primary metagenome ERZ773035 (study PRJEB29015, sample SAMEA2737985) | human oral metagenome | biome: human oral; feature: human-associated habitat; material: dental | place: China | collected 2024 ... | reverse complement strand
TGTGCGGGGTCCGGAGCGGAGGCCTGAGCAGAGGACTGCGTGGAGGCCGCGGTCCCCGACGCCTCGGAGCTGCTCGCCCTGGCGGTCGGGGCCGGGGAGTCGGTGCCCGCCGCCCTCGACCGCGTCGCGTCCCTGTCCCACTCGGACCTGGGCGACGAGCTCGCCCGCGCCGTGGCCGACATCCGCTTGGGGGCCCCGTCGGTGCGGGCGCTGACGGACTTGGCCGCCCGCAACGACTCCCCGGCCCTGTCGCGGCTGTGCCAGACGCTGTCCACCGCCATCGGGCGCGGCAGCCCCCTGGCGGCGGTGCTCCACGACCAGGCGCGCGACATCCGCGAGGCCTCGCGCCAGCGCCTCATGGAGGAGGGCGGCAAGAGGGAGATCGCCATGCTCTTCCCCGTGGTCTTCCTCATCCTGCCCGTCACAGTCCTCTTCGCCCTCTACCCGGGCCTCATGGCCCTCGACATCACCCCGTAACCGCAACACCAGTGAGAGGAAACACTATGAGAACCCTGCTGAACCGCGTGCGCGCCGCGCTGCGGCGCTCCGAGGACGACCGTGAACGGGGGGACGTGCCCGGGTGGGTGCTCATCACCCTCATGACGGCCGCCCTCGTCGTCCTCATCTGGGGCGTGGCCTCGGACCGGCTCGTGGAGATCTTCAACCGTGCGATGGATGCGCAGTGTTGTACGGTGGGGGTTTCGTGTGGGGCGGTGGCTGTTTATTGCCTGTTCTGCGGGGTGTGCTACCGGGCTGGGACGGCCTTCCGGGGTCGGGGTGGGGTGTGGTGCCCCTCTTCGCCTGGCGGGGCGTCCTAGCCCGGTAGCGCAGCACGGTAGGGGTCCGTCTGAGGGACGCTGGAGGCGCGTGTGGAGCCGGGTGGGGTGGCGGCCCGTTCGGGCGCTTACGCGGCTCCTGAGGTGTCCTGCGTTGGTGTTTCGGGTGGGGGGTAGAGGGTGATGGGGCCTTCTGGGGCGGCGCCCCCTGTTTTGACGTAGTGCTGGAGGGTGGTGTTGACGTTGGTGTGGGCGAGCCAGGCCGCGGCTGCGCGGGCGCCGTACTGGTCGAACACGAGGCTCCCAACGCTCTTCCTGATGTTGTGGACGGTGATGTCCGGGTGCCCGGCGCGGGTGAGGAGCCGCCTCGACGCGGGGTAGAACGACGCGGGCGCCGTCGGGAACACCCGCGCATCCCCGCGCTCCCGCAGGCCGCGCTGGGCGTTGTAGCGGGCTCGCAGCATGGTGGTGAGCCACGCGGGCAGGGTTTTCGCGGGATAGGTGGCGCGGGTTTTGCGGGACTCGACGCCCTGGACTTCTCCCGTGTCGAGATTGATGTTGTCCCAGGTGAGGGTGATGAGTTCACCGCCCCGCAGTCCGAGGAACGTGTTCAGGACTATGGCGTCCGCGGCGTGGCGCTCGGTCGGAGTCCTCGCGTGGCCGGGCAGGACGGTGGCGAGGCGCTGGAGTTCTTGTGGGGATAGAATGCGCCCCCCGTCGCGGGTGACGTGGTTTCGTTTCGTCACTTCGCGACGGGGGGCGCTCACTGCGTGGATTCGGCTGGTGTCGAGCACGTCCTCCGCTTGCCTGGCCATGTTGTTGACGGCGGCGCGGAGGGTTTTCGCGCAGGCCGCGCCGTGCTCGTCGGCGTGCTGCGCGTACAGGCGTTCAAGGAGGGGCCTGGTGTAGGCGGCGCTGATGGGTGTCGCCCACCAGTCGGGGCACTCCTCCTGGGAGTGGTGGACGCTCCACTGGTAGAGGTGCCGGCTGCGGGGGGCGAGCCCACGCCACCCCTCAGACGCCCTGTAAGCGTCCCACAGCGCCCCGGGGAGAGTTGCCGGGGTGATTGTGTGGTTGGCATACTGTTCGGCGCTCACAGCCTCTTCTGCGAGCCCTCTCGCTCGGCGCACAGCCGCGCGCTTACTGTCCGCGACAGTGCGCACCCGCCGAGGCGCGCCAACGGCCCGGCCTACCAGGACGCTGGCCTGCCACTTCCCTCCACGCGGATCGCGCACCCACCCGCCTCCAGGACGGCGGGAAACCCTCGCCACCGTCACCTCGCCCAACTGCCCAGCCTGCAATCTCGGTCTACCCACAACCCACAGCATACCCCACAGCAGATACGCGAAAAGCCCCTCCCCCCGCGCTGCGGGAAAGGGGAGGGGCGGAAGAAACATGGCAGGCCGCTGACCCGGGCGTTAAGGAGTGTGCAATATCAGGGCCGGTTCCCAAGGCGCCCCCACGGCGGGGGGCTTGGTTTGATTGATTCCCAGCTGGGAACCGGCCCATTGCAAGCCCAAGTCCTTCGCTCACCACTTCTTCCGCCCCTCTCCTTCCCCGCGAACGCGGAGAGAGGGGCGAGTGCTTCAATGTCTCAGGTTGACACTCTACATGAGGGGCGTGTAGCACGTCAACTGTCCCCGCCGGGAGACGCGCGGGGGGCGCCCATCTCCCTCACGAGTCCCCGAGGAACCAGAACTCCACCGGGACCTGCGGTGGAACAACCGCAGGGGGCTCGCCCTCAGAGAACTCTTCGAGCTCGCAAACGCGAGCCTCCCCTGCGTCCGCGGCCCTCGCGTACTCCTCCCACAGAGGCTTCAGATGCGCGCCTACGGAGTCAAGGGTCTCGTCTACGACGCGGCGGACGAAGCCCAGGGGGAGCGCGAACCGCTCCCAATCGAAGCGCCCATCCCGCGTCACCCAGAGGTGAGCAAGGTCCACGAAGGGCCCCCTCCAGGGAGTCACATTCATGGGCCCCCCGTCAGGAAGTGACTCCTCGTACAACTGCGTCCGCTTCCCGGAGACAAGCGGGAGGGCCAGAACCGCCCGATCCACGTCTCCTGTGATGGTGTCGCCGTCTGAAGCGAACGCTTCAACGGTGAGGACGGGCGCGTACCACACGCCATCCTCGCTTTTCACGCCGTGAATCGAAGCGAGGATACCCACTCGCCCGTCAGGATCAAGATGGCTGGTGGAAATGAGGGTAAGTACTTCCCCGATAAGCGCCCCATCCCGGGTCGCCTGAAGCATAGCCAGGCCCTGCTTCAGATAGATTTTGAGCGCGCGCCCGTAACTGTCATTGTCAAACATCGTTCCGAACCTTTCCCGCCATGAGGGCGGCGTCTTCTGCTTCCCACCGGGCCAATGTCTCAACGACGGTCCGATCCACGCGCTGGCCAACAGGAACGGACTCGTCGAACACGTCAACCTGCTCCGGCCACTCCTCGAACCGGAAATACCTGTCAACATCAGCCGCACTGTTCTCGCTGTCAAACACGCCCTCAGGCGTTTCGACCGTGATCCACGTGCCAAGCTCCACGTCGTGGTGGATAGTGACCTCCCCGCCGCCTTCCAAATCAGCGGCGAGGCTGCGGTGCGGCTCGTCCACCTTCCACCACCTGTAGTGATCGGGACGGGCCGCGGACTCGTCGCCCTGGCCCTCTGAAGCGGGCTGGAATGCTGGCAGGAGGCCGCGGACCGCGGCCTCCTCGACCTCGTACACCGCAGGCTTCACCACCCCCCACTCCAGGGGGGAGACCAGGGTCAATGCGGACCCGTTCTCCAACGCGGCCATATCCGCAATATGCTGCGCGACGTGCCGGTCCTTAATCTTAAGGACCCATTTCTCTTTCTTCTTCTCCAGCGTCACGCCCGCGTTGCTGTTCGCGTAACGCGGGACGGCGAGCGCCAGCGCGGTTTGAATGCTAGAGGGCAATTCGTATGTCATACGGACTTTCCTTTGTGTGGTCTCGCTTTTCTGCAATGATCGACAATACGGGGCAAAGGAGTTGGGACTCGTCGGTAAAGACGTCATCCGAACACCCGTATAGGGTGTTCTGGCCCTTATGCCAGGGGGCTCCGAAAAACGCCCCGTCCCGCTCCCGGCGGAACACAGTGTGGACACTAACCAGAAGTGGAACAATGTGGCTGGGGGGCCGATTGGGGTAACAGCCCTTCAGAATGAACGCCTCGCCCTGGAGGCGAATCTTGGAGTACGCGCCGCGAAGTATGTTCCGCCACTGAGCAACCGCCCCTTCTGCGTCCTTGGGGCAAGGACAGCCCTCGACTTGCACAAGAAGCGGATGAACAAAAATATCGGTCAATTCACCGACAATCCTGTTCCTCATCATAGCGTCCCCCAAGGCGTCTCCCACACTGTCCGCACTATCTCTTTCCTCGCGACAGGGAGCATATCGCTTGACTCGGAGCAATCAAAAAGCCCAGCTTCATTAGTAACCCAAGGAATGGCATAGAAGCACCCGTCCTGCACTCGCTCATATATTGAGCACATTTTCGAGTCGTAGCCATTCCATCCGATCTCCACGGTTTCAACGTGCCGGTATTCCTGCCCAAAGGACAGGAAGGGCTTTCCCCAGTCGAGGACATTCACCCATTCGGCCTCCCCGTTGGGCGTTGCGACTGTTGCGCGCTCCGGGTTGCCTTTATTCCGAAGAAACTCAACTCTCATCTTGACGCGCCTCCCAGAGCACGGTTTCCACCAGGGAAACCCCGCCCCCTTGCGACGCGCATTCCAGCGCGTCAAGCAGCGCGGGAATCGGCGTGTTCGCTGAAAACAGTTTCTCCAGCTCCCAAGCCCGATCCCTCACTCGGTCAATGAAGTCCTCCGCTCGCGGGGAAGCAAGGATTTCCTTAACCGCCTGCGCGTAGGAGCCCTTGCCCGTGAAGCGAGGCTCACAGTCATAGAGGTAAACACCCTGCTCCATGAGCCAAACGCGGTCCTCATGCGAGACAGGGCGGCCGCCGGAGAGGGTATCAACAATTCGATCCCAGACCACGCCCTCGTCAATCGTAACTTCGTCCCATTCCTCTTCTGTCGCCCACCAGTCGGCAAGCGCAGCGGCTTTGTTCGCGGGGTCCAGGACGATTCTGAACCAGTTCTTCTGGGCGACGGCATATGTCGTCATTTATTGTTTCCTTTCTGTTTCAGAGTGAATCTGCCGCCCACCACGGAGCGTCACTTTCCGCGACAAATGGAGGCAGAATACAGTTCGTTCCGCGGGCTTCAGCAGGGAGCAATCCAGCCCCCAGCATCTCCCTTTCCCGATGGTCGGCTAGCAAGTATTTTGCGAGCATACCGCGCTTTTCCAGCACAGCCCACACTGCACGGCGCAAAAGGCCAAGGGGAAGACGCACCCTCACCCATCCGGCGAACTTCGCGTCCATCCTCAACCAAAGGTCGCCACGCGAGCGACCGTCTGGCGCAATGTAGTATGGGTGGAGGTCTTCAGCCACCCCCATAAGCGCGACATCGGTGAACTGGCCCATGTCGGGCGGGTACGCGAACGGTACGGTGATTACCGCCGCGTCCACCCCATCCACTCCGCCTACTTCACGGGTGACAACCTGAACGATCTGGCCACCAATAGACTCTCCGTCCTTGACGACTCGCCTTAGCGTCACTTCGGGACAAGCGTACCAGGGGCGGTCGGCAGGGCCCACAACGTCTCGCAACACCTTGACGAGCAGGGCGCCATTCTGTGTTGCTTCGAGGGCTGGAATGGTCTCCCGCCGCATGTGGCTGGTGAGTTTTTCATCGAACGTCATTGCTGCTCTCCGTTATTGACCACCGACAGTCCTTTACGGTTCCCCCGGGCCGTCGCGTCCCAGTAGCAAGGACTGTCTTGACCCGCTCCGTCCTCGAACTCGCAGGCAGGCAAGTTGTTGCTTGTTGTCGCGGGAGGAATGTCCTCCCAGTTGCCTGTGAGAACCTGGGGCAGGTAGCCCAGCGCGAGCAGGGCGAAAAATGCAACGATAACCAGGATCACTTGTCCCCATCGTGTCTCAGGGGGTTTCATCACGCTTCTCCGTTTCTGATGACTGATAGCCCGTTCTGCGCTTGTAAGCCTCCTCGGCTTTAAGTAGTGCCCGCGTTCTCGTGGAATACCCCTCAGGACTCCAGCTGAGAGCGGGCGTGTAAAACATAAACACGTCTTCGAGGGGCGTGATAGGCTCCCTGTCGGGGCCACTAATGACCTCGGTGAAAGCGTTGGCCCCGTAATGGTGGATGATGCGATCCCCCAGGAAAGCAGGGATCACGACACCCGCCCTTTCGATCCTGAGGTAAATCCGGCCGCCCGAGGACAACCAGACATCAAGACCAAAGTGGTCGGCAACCTCTAGGTAGTTCTCCGGCGTTAGAACAACGTCTAGTGTGGGCGCTTTAAGACTCACACACCCCTCCTTTCTTGCGCACGACCCGCACGTACCCGCTGGGAGACAGCTCAACCGTGTCCCCAGGAACAGCTAGGTCATACGTCCATTTCGTCGTCTTGAATGAGAGCGCTTTCTTTGGGCCGCGGGCCCCGGCAGCCGGGAGCAAGACGATCCTTGCGCCCAGTTTTTCTGCCAGGGCCCGCATGTTCCAATCAGTGATGGTGGGCACGGGAGGACCTTAATCGAGCCACATGATGATCCTGCGATCATCAGGCGTGCAGTACGCTGCCTTACTCATGAAATCCTCATGGGAGATAGTTGACCCGAGAACGCTCGTCCAAACAAGCTTCTCCCTATCGCCCTTGTCCCAGTGGGAGACCCACTGCCCCCAGTTCAAGTGGACGACTGTGCCCGCCTTCCAGTAAGGCTCGTCCTGGTTGGCGACCATAGCGAGATCGGGGCTTGTGTCGTTGTATACGACCCACAGGCGCTTCCCGGCGCAGCACGGGCTTTCCAGCATCACCTCTTCAAGTACTCGCGCGAACTCGGCCGCCGCGACAGCGGCCTTCGCGTCAACTGCGCCCATCATGCGCCCCCCAAGGGGTTGAGCGCCCCTCCAATGGCGAACGCAAACACAACCTGGACCACTGTCGCCGCGTCAGGCCACTCCTTGTTGAACGTCCTGTGGGATGCCGCGTATGCCGCGGCGAAAACAGCCACGCCAACAATAAACTTGACAACTTGCATCAACTTTTCTCCGTTCTACTATCCGCGATGGAGGAGGGTCACGTCTGCTTTTACAGCGAGCACGTTTCGAATCATTCGAGTCATTTCACTGTGCGTGTAAAAGTTTCCATCAAAACCGATCCACCGGCCATCAACACACATGTACTCTGCGCCATGCACGATAAGAACCGTGCCATCAGCCGCCGCTTCCGGGTCGAATTCAACGGGCCTGTCGCACAGTTCAAGAATCTTGAAGGGCGGCCCGTTCACCTGGGCTTTCTGTTCGTCCGCAACCTGCTCCACCGCGGCCTTTAGCTCCGCGACCTGGCTCAAAAGCTCTTCTATACCAGTCACAGCACTTCCCTTCTTCCTCGTGGTTCAACCAACGTGGACAAGCCGCACGTCGGCACCTTCCCTCTGTTCGTCACGAATTAGTTCAGCAAATTCTTCTGTGGAAAACTTTTCCCCCGTGTACTTAATCCAGTTCTCGCCGACAAGGAACATGTACTCGGCAACACCGATTTGTACCACAGTGCCAAGGGGCGCCGAGGTCGTCCAGCTTCTCCGTGAGGCTCGCAATGAGCCCGGTAATGAACTCTCGCATTTCGTTGGTGGGCATTTCTTTTCCTTTCTTGGTGCTCAGCCGAAATGAACAATACGCGGACGGCCATCATTTCGCAGCTCGTTGCGGGCGCGGTTGGCCAGCTCTTCAGAAGACAATTTTTCTCCGGTGTACTTGACCCATTCCCCGGGCAGAATCTTCATGTACTCAGCGCCGCAAACCTTGACGAGCGCCCCAGCGGTGAGGGTCCAAAGGTCGAGATTTTCCTTTGCTCCATCGGAATTCTCAAAAGTCGCAACCGTCTCAGATGCAGACTGAGAGCTGCTGCTGTCCAGTTTCTCCAGAATTGCGGTAAGAGCCTCACGCAGCTCGCTTGTATCCATTTCTCTTTCCTTTCTTGCTACTCAGCCGATGTGAATGAGGGTGACGGTATCTTCATTATCTTCTTGCTCTTCGCGGATCGCCTCCGCCAGGTTTTCAGAAGACCACACAAGCCCGTCGTACTTGACCCAGGTCCCGTTTGCGACCTTCATATATTCGGCATTGTAAACTTGGATCAATGTCCCAAATGCCACATTGCGGAGATTTATACTCACGCTTTCTCCGGCAATGTTTTCAAGTGTTACCTGTGTTGAAGGCGTGATCCGAAGCTCGCCACTGTCCAACTTTTCCAGGACCTCAGCAAAAGCTTGGCGCAACTCTCTTGCATCCATATCGTTTCCTCTGTTCATGCACTTTGTGCTGGCCAGTATTACGTCTACCCTATAGTGAGTTTGATTAGTCGAGCCTGAAACCGTCCTCACTCATGTAAATCATTTCCACAAGCTCTTCAGTGGAATGCTGGGTATCCGCGTAGGAAACCCAGAACAGCGCACGGCCCGGCCTGTCCCTGACGGCGAGGAACGCCTCTCCTGTCGCCAGAATTGTCAGCCTTTCGCCAGGCTGGCGGCGAGCCAGGTCGCAGCCGCAAGCGACTGTCTTTCTGTCAGTCATCGCACACTCCGTCGCCTTTTCCTATATGGACAACGGGAAAGCTTTCATACATAGAGTCGCGCAGGTCCTCAACAAGCGCGTCTGTTGTCCATTTCGCCCCCGTCCGATCGAACCACATTGCCTTTCCCTCTTCGGGGAAGAGCATGTGTTCTGAATCAGCAAAAAGAACCACCGTTCCCGCGGGGAGTTTCCCCATGTCAACGGCGCGGGGCGGCTGCCCCAATTCCTCCAGAACCGCCATTGTCCCAGTGATGCATGGCGTCAGGATCATTCTGGACTCCGTTTCTGCGCTCATGATTCCCCTCCCGGGAAGATGGTGTTTTTCGAGTTCTTGTACGCCAGAACAAGCAGTCCGATAGACTCCAGGCCCAGCGTCACTACGACAGTCGCGACGATAACAAGTGCCGTGTACATTGTTGTGATTCCTTTCTGTTTCTCAGAATATGGGTAGGCAGAGCAGGGTGCCCTCTTGCCCATTTTTCCATACGCCCAGTTGTGAGAAGGACGTAACTTCCGCGATATTCAACGGGGCCCCGTTGAACCCAATCGGGAGGAGTGTTCGCCCGTCATTCTGGACACAATAAAGGCCCGTTAGCTCGGCGTCGTCGATTCCGCCGCGCGTGGCCTTCACTCGGATAAGCGACCCCCCTTTAGGGCGCGCGGGGAGCCGCACGCTTTCAGGGTGGCAAAGCTTGACCCACTCGGAGTCCCCAATGTCGTCAATGCCTTCAATGAGCACGAGAGCGCCGTTTTGCTTGACAAAAAGACGCTCCGCGTCATCACAGTCCACCAAGACGGCGCCCTCCGGGACATCCTGGGCTTCACTGAAGCGCAGCACATCCCCCCGGTTCAACAATTTTCCCTCAGGGCTCATGTTTTCCCTCCATTTCTTTCACCCACCGCTCCAAAGCGGCGCGCGAATACCGGACCAGACTCCCGAGCTGAACATAGTCCGGCCCGGTTCCGTCGAACCGCATTTCACCCAGCTTCCGCACGGAAATGCCGAGCATCGCGGACACAGCTTTCGCCGTGTACAGGCGGACGGGCGCAGCCTCTTCCGCCCTGTCCCACTCGCGTTCTGCGAGGGCGCGCAAGTCATCCTTACTTGTTACCCACTCGGTGTTAGGGGCGGCGGGACTGGCCTCGCTTGCGCGGCCTTCCGCCCACCAGGCGCGCACGCCGAGGCGTGCGGCCTCGTCGAGCATCGCGGCCTTCAGGCACCGGTTTTTCATCGGGTCCCAGGGTGTGAGCACGCGCAGCTCCCATTCTTCGCGGGCGCGGCTCACTTCCCACCCCCTTTTCGGGCGCCCCACCCTTTTTGCTCACGGAAACGTGCAATGAGTTCCATCAGCTTCGGGTCAGCGTTCGCCCGTCCGGGCCACTGATCGCAGGGCAGAATCCTGTCCAGGTATTGAGCATCCCCTTCGTCTTCAGAGTCAAGCGGTTCCCCCAAGTGCCCCTCTCTGTCGTATGCGACAAGAGAGAGGCCATCCTCGCCCTCATCCGGGTCCGCGTCAACGTATGCGACAAGCTTCCAGACACGACGGACCTTTTGGCCCATATCGCGCTCCACGGCGTGCCGCTGCGCCGCCGCAAACCAACGACCAAAAATGTGGTCGCACTCCCGCCCGGGAGTCCACGCGAACCCCTCGGCCTGGCAAATGGTTCCCTCGGTGGAGTCTCCGAGGACCAGGCCCTCTAGCCCGTCCGCCCCCACCTGTTTCCTGGTCGCCCAGGAAATGCTTCCGGCAAAATCGGAGAGAGGGACTACTTCCTCTCCGTCAACCATCATGGATTTCATTTCACACCTTTCGGCTTGTTTTTTCTGAGTGCCCGCGCCAGGGTCGAACTGGACGCAGAAGCGTGCGGGAACCATCTACCCGCCACGGGCCCACCCCGCGGCACCCACTCCCATCACACCCCAAACCCGCCCCTATGACACGATGGCCGAAAAGGCGGGCAACGGGGCGCGGCAAAACTGATGGAAGCGCTGAACATGGCGCGCGAGGATCGGACAGTCGGGCGCGCGCGGAGAAGGAGTAGCAAAAAGCCACGCGCCCCCAACTCTGAAAGACCAACCACTAAAAGCAACACGGGACCCTACTCCAAGCCCTGCCAATAAGACCCACACACGGGCCCCTGAAGCGCCTAACAAACCCACGCCCACCCCAGCCCCCGCGCGGGGTCGTTAAACGCTTCAGAGGCCCCGGACAGCCGCTTAAACGAGGCGCCGCCCGGGAACCCCTAGCAAGAAACTGGCTCAAATCACCAGCTCCTTGCGGCCGCAACCTTTCCGTCAGCCCCGGACTGACGGAACAAAACCAAGCTCCGCATACCCGCCCTTGGTGGGGGCAGTAGAACCATGTAAGTGATTTCTTCAAGCTCACTGGCATTGATAGGACCACATTCAACATCGCGCCACCCATACCAACGCATGTGCATGAACCGTCTCCCGGCGAAACTTTCGACAACAGTCCCCACGGGGGCTGTTGTAAGGTCCAGGCTGGTAGATTCCCCCGTTTCGGCATTCCTAAGGTAAACCATTCTAATACCGCCTTTCCGATTGTGTATGTCGTTCCCGCGCCCGGACTCGAACCGGCGTTACGCCCACCATTCAGGCGCGCGGGATACCTTTGGGCTGATCAGACAGCCAGCCCCTTACATCCGACGATTCTCCCATCATCGTCCCGGACCGCCGAACCCGTCCGAACCAGGTCCTCACGGCCCAGCGGGGCCGCGGCCTGATAGGTGATATCTGAGACGATCAAATACCTACCCTCAACCTCAGAGGGCAGGCCCTCAATCCGATTCGGGTCCCGTTCGATCTTCACGAGCGGCACGCCCGCCTCGGAAAGAGGCGTCACCGTCTCAGCGACGCGAATAAATGTCCCCGCCTTCGGGACGGTGACAAGAGGCGTCTCACCATCCAGCGAGTACACCGTCACGTCATGCGGCGTGTAGTTCACGATCTCGGCGGCTTGTCCGCGCACCACGGCCTTCACGCACTTAACATCCATCGTGGTTTCCTTTCTGTTCAGGTTTGTTGTTGTGGTTTGATCACGCGGGCACGCATGCGTTAACACACACAACGTAATCCCGGTTGGTCGCTTGATCGTGCTCGAAAATAATTTCGGCGCGGGCGTCGCCGCCCACATGCTCATCCACCCATTCCTGAGCCGCACAGATCGCAGCGCGCCAGTCCGTGGTGTAGTACTGGCCGCGCTCCGCATCGTAATGGAACACGCTAACTCCTTTCTCTTGGCGCACCGCCCACGATGACGGCGCGCCCGCTTCCCGCCCGGGGATCGAACCCGGCTTAATCACCATTGATACGGGAATGCCGTTGAATTGTGGTCAATCCGAAGCGTACGTGAGCAGTGTTACATGGCGTTTCATGCCATCGGGCGACGGTACAGTGACGCGGTACGGGAGGTATCCCTCGCTGAAATACGAGTACTGCCTCCTCTCTCCCGAAAATCGAACGGAGAAGAACCTCCTCAAATGCACGGCATCGAAATCGAGTTCTTCGACTTCATGCCTCACCCGGGACCAGCGTCCCGATGGCGTACGGTATTCTGTCCAGCGCGTGACAGTCGCATGGGTTTTGTTCGAAAAATACACCTCAGTCCCCTTCCGCGAACAGTCCAGCGTTGACGAACGGATTGTGCGATTCTTTGGCGCACTCCTTGTCGATATCTTCGAGAACTCCCATGGCCTTTCCTTCCTATCCAGGGCAAAGCGCGCACTCCTTTTCCGCGCCCCCTCAATTCCCGATAGGCCAACACGCCAACACCCAGAGGCAGGGAAGAAGGCGCGGCGTGTTGGCCTATCGGGAAGAACCGGACAGTCCGCGAACTAAACGCGAACCCCGGTTCAACCCGAACCCCCGTCAACTAGCAGAGGGGACGCAAGTACTCGGACTTCCAGTCCACGAACTCGCAACGGTAGGCGATGGGGTCAACCATTTTGAGCACTCGGGAAGGCTCATACTCGCACCCACCGACCTTGGGCCACTCTTCGGTGGCCTCATCGAGGTATTCATCGAAGGCCTCTTCAGCCCCCAGGTCGGAAAGGGGCTCGCCATCGCGGGAAACCCACGCGCAGGTCTCCCACGCCCCTTCCATCTCTTCGCGGGGCACCTCTTCCAGGGCGTCCCACTCTTCGTCAGTCATGTTCTCGAAATCCAGCATCGTAACCCACTCCTTCTAGTCAATGCTGTTCCAATGTTTTCAGACGATGCGCCGCAAACCCTTCACAGCGCACCAAGCAGAGAAGCAAACCCAGTACTTACGCGGGTCCGCCTTCTCCAAATCCGCGGGGCTGACCTTCTCGCCCCGCACAACAGGCCAATCCTTCACGGGCGACTCGTTGAAATCGTCCATGAGGAACCATTCAGAGTAGCCGACCCCGAATCGGTCAATCCAGTCGCCGCCCAACTGGGCGGCCTCCGGGCAATCCGAGTACCGGACCCACCGGACAACCGCCCACACGTCCCTCGAACAGGGGAACCGCAATCCCACTACTCGCACACCTCCCTCGTTGTGTAGAGGCAATTCACCCGCTCGCCGGATTCCCCGTACCGGCGAAAACGGTAAATGCCCGTTTCGGGGCACAAGTCCCGCAAATCCAGTCCAACGACCTCAAAATCGCCTTCTGCGACAAAGTCCCCCGAAGTCAACGGGAAACTGGGGGGAATCCGCAAAGCTACCTCCTCTTCCGCGATCACAAGGTAGTCCCCGTTATCGAGGTCCGCAATCTCATCGGACAAGTCGAACCACTCGAAGCCGAAACGGACCAGCAAGTCAAGGAACCATTCGGTCCAACTGGACTCGAAAGCGGCCAAGATGCGTTCCCTGAAATCCGTCAAGGACTCACCGTCCCTCAACCGGGCCCCAGCGTCCAAGTTGATGTAGAGCACCTCCCACTCCGACTCCGAGATGTTAGCCTCAACCCAGCCGGTCGCCTCATAGGCGGCCGCAGGCGTCCAGTCGCCCCGCCAACCGGGGGCGAACAAGCGCCAAAGGTTCCGCGCCTCCAACGCCTCCGGATGCGCTTCCACCCAACAACGGTAAAGCCCCTCAACAAGGCCCGCGCCGGAAAACTGTTCCATTTTCATAGTGCACACTCCCTACTCATGCAAAGGGGCCTCAATCTTTGAGGCTCCCAGTAGCCGGGGCGGGACTCGAACCCGCCTCACCCTCGCCAATCAAGGCCCCGGCCAACCAACAAACTACTCCGCACAGTCAGCGAGAAGCTGGTTCACTTCCTCTTCCACCTCATCAACGACGCGAACCCTCTGATAGCCCATCGCCGCCCACAAAGCCCCCCCACGGGAATAACCGTGAGCGACAAAGCGATTCACATTCGCTGCCACGGTCATCCCATTGAACGGGCACCCAGAAAAGGCGGGATTGAGCGCCGCGCGAAGCAGCTCCCACGCCTCACCCAGCGTGATAATGCCCTCCGCAATCGAGGGGCACCGGACCTTCGTCTCATCCGAGAACGGGCCCCGCTCATAGTCACACGAAGCAATCAACGCATTCAGCGCGTCAGAGGAAACAGAGTTCAACCCCGCGAACAGCGCATCCCCCGGCGCCAAACCGGCACGCTCGAACCCCCGCGACAAGCACACGAACTCCCTAGTGAGGTCATCGATGCACACAGTGCCCGGATCGTTCGGGCCCTGCCCGGTCATCAACTCGGCTTCGACACGCGCGACATCCCACAAATCCATCATTGTCACCACTCCTAAAAGCGACAATTCGCGTAGCGCAACTTCTACAAAACGCCCCCGCGCCACTGAGGGGGCCAGCGCCGCCCGCGGGAATCGAACCCACGCACCCCTTCCGAGTGATTAAAAAGGGGCAGTCACCAAAGCAGCGGCAAAGCAAGGCAGCGGCCTTCAGCGGAGGAAACAAAACGCCCTGCAAACACCCAACGCACACACTGCGCCAAGCTCATCCCCGCAAGCCCTCACGCCCACCCCCCAGCGCACCCACATGCGCCGTGACGGCGGCCCCAAGGCCAGGCCCAAAGCCAAATCCACTATCCAATTCACAACCCCCCACAACAGGGGGGAAACAACACGCGAACCCGCAAACCGAACCCAAAGTCGCGCCCAAACCCAACCCAAACCGAAAGGCAAGCTGAAACCGCCGCGCCAACAAACCGCGTCCGCCCAAGCCAACCCCCGCCAACCGCGGTGCCACGCGCGCCCCCGGCTCACGGCCCCATGGCCACCGGGCTAGCCGCAAATCCCCACTCTGCGGGGACGGGCACCCAAGCGGAGAAGCAGCCCAAGCCCCGCGCCCACTAGGCGCCAAAGCCAACCGCCCCCCGAAGGGAAAGGAAGCGCAACCACCGGGCCCAAGCCCCACGGTCGCCGCCCCGTTGTCTCTCGGGGCTTCCGATGCATCGAGCCTACCAGGCCGGGCCGCCATTGTCAAATCGAATCGCAATCCGATTTGACGGCCCCCGAACCGGGCGCCCCGTTGTCTCTCGGGACCGCTCCGTTCGGCGATGACTAAATCAAACCACGGCTCACGCTAAAACGCAAATCGAACACGCCAACCGTCCCACATGCTGAGACGCGCCCACACTTTCCCCCACCAATCCGCCAACCCACACGCACGCCCCACCCACTCACCCACCGCCCCCTACCCACCTCCCTACACCCACCTCACACGCCCACACGCGCCCCCGCCGACGCCCCCAGACCCAGAGCCCCCGAGACCGCAGAGCCGCCCCCAGAGACGCCGGCAGTGCGCCCAGACGCCCCCGCAGACAAGCGCGCGACAATACCACAAAAAGCCAGAAAAAAGCAAATCAAATACCCGGGACAATAACCACAAAGGGGGGCTATGACCCCCTGGAGAATAGTTCCTAGCACCGCACCGTCATAGCAAAAAAAATGTGCGGCGCCCTGGAGGGTGAAATAAATGCCAAACCCGAAATAACTGGACAAGACGTGGGGGAGTGGGGCGACGCCGATGGCTCCCAGGCCGACGTGCTGAGGCGCAGTGCCTCGGCTGACACGCCGCCCCTGCGCGTGACCTTGGCAACATTTTATGACATTGAGTGTCATCGAGACGGAGACTATATAATGAAAGACATAAAGGGTAACGCGATACGTTGAACAGCGTTAAACATAGCCGCCTAAAGCGGCTATGTGTTGTATCGCTTATCGCGATACGTTGAACAGCGTTAAACATAGCCGCCTAAAGCGGCTATGTGTTGTATCGCTTATCGCGATACGTTGAACAGCGTTAAACATAGCCGCCTAAAGCGGCTATAACATTTTCCCTTTGCTGTCTTTGTTGGTCTTCGTCCCGGCGTCAAGTATATTAGCACTTCGTTCTTCGTTGTGGACCTTGGTCGGGATTTGGTTTAACGGGTTGTCCTGGTGAGCTTGATAGTTTTCGTTTCCTTTCGCTGTCTTGCTCCGTTGCTGCGCGTGTGCTCCTGCTTTGTGGGGTTGCGGTTGAGCTTGTGTGGTTGCGTGCTTTGGTGGTTGGGCGCCAGGCTTCCCGTTTTTATTCGTTGTGTGGTGGTGGTTTGTGTGGCGTGGTCTTGTGGGGTTTCTGCTAGGTCTCGTCGTTTGCCGCCTGATTGGTCTTCTCGTCGTCGTGCGGTGTTGTTACGTGATGGCGGTGTGTGTCAGTGGCGTGTTGAGTCTGGGGTTGTTTGTGGGGCTCCGGCTTCTGACGTGGATCATATTGTTCCTAATGATGATGATTCGTTGGGTAATTTGAGGGCTTTGTGTTCGGAGCATCATCGTCGTAAGACTGGTGGTGAGGGTGCGGCGGCGGCTCGTCGTCGGTTGTTGGAGGTTCGTTTGCGGTTTCGTCGGGTGGAGCCGCATCCTGGTTTGGTTGGGGGTGTTGTTGGTGGCGGTTAGGTTGCGTCGGGAGGAGCTGGTGGATCAGCGTCCGTCTCGGATGGATGCTTCTCGTGGCGTGTTGTTGCCGACGAGTGTTCCTAAGCCGAATGCTAAATGGCATCCGATTGCGAAGCGGTTGTTTAAGTCGTTTGCTTCGTCTGGGCAGGTTCATTGGTGGCAGGATTCGGATTGGGCTACGGCTTATATGTTGATGGATGAGTATTCTGCGTATAAGCGCACTGATGATGCCGCGTTGAAGTCTCGTGCGGTTCGTGCGGGGTGGGACGAGGAGGCTGCGAAGTTGAGTCCGAAGGAGCGGGAGGCCGCGGGGTGGTCGCGTGAGCGGCCTAAGGTTTCTGCGTTTGCTTCTCCTCAGAAGTTGGATTCGATTCTACGTGCGTTGGAGCGTTTGTTGGTGACTGAGGCTGATCGGCGTAAGGCTCGTATTGAGTTGGAGGCGCCGGTTGATGCTGGGGATGCTCCTAGTGTTGCTGTGTTGGATGATTACCGTAAGGGTCTTGGGTTGGCTTAGGAAAGGAAATGTATGCCGACTGTTTACACGAAGAATAATTGTCATTTGTGCTCGTTGACTAAGCGGGCGTTGCGTCAGCGGGGCGTTCCGTTTGTTGAGGTGAATGTTGACGAGGATGCTGGGGCTCGGGAGATGCTTGTGGCTAAGGGGTTCCGGCAGATGCCGGTTGTTGATCCTGGGCGCGAGGGTGTTGATTGGTGGAGCGGGTTCCGCCTTGATTTGATTAAGGGCCTTGTGGGCGTTTAGTCGCGCCTTTGGGTGTGTAGTCGAATCGTTCCGGCTGGGGTGTTGCGCTCCCGGTTCCAGGGCGGTTCTTTATTTCCCGGCATCGTGTCGCGTGCGCTGGTGGTTTCGGTGTTGGGGTCGCGTTGTGCGTGAGTGGTGAGCGGCCACCAGTGTTTGGGCTGGGGGTTACGCGGGTTCGAGTCCCGTCTTCGTGGCAAGCGATCACGCCGCCCCCCTTTGGGGGTGGGTTGGCGTGGTTTTCTTCCTGGTGTGGTGGAAGTGGTAGACACGCCGCACTCAAAATGCGGTGCCTTTGTGGCGTGCGGGTTCGAGTCCCGCGACCAGGACTGTTTTGGGGATTGGGGGTGCCCTCGTGGACGATGGGGTTTCGGGGGCGCTCCCGTTTGGGGATGTGCCTGATGATGAGCTGTCGGATGAGCAGCTTCTTGTTCGTTACGCTCCTGTGCATTATGGTCCGACGTGGGAGCGTGGGGCTGACGGGCGTTTCGTGTTGCCTGAGCGGACGCTTGGCTGGGGGATTGCTGGGTGGTGCAGTGATTTCTTGGAGCCTCTTGGTGAGGGGCAGGAGGTTTTCAGGTTCACCCTGGAGCAGTTGCGTATCATCTTGTGGTGGTACGCGGTTGACGAGGAGGGGCGGTTCGTTTATCGGCGCCGCGGGACGTTGCAGCGCATCAAGGGTTGGGGGAAGGACCCGTTGCTCGCTGTTTTGTGTCTTGTGGAGGCGTTTGGGCCGTCGGTGTTCTCGCATTGGGGGCCCGATGGCGAGCCGGTGGGGAAGCGGCGCCCGAATGCTTTGGTGCAGATTTTCGCGTTGAAGCAGGAGCAGACTGCGAACACGTTTGATATGTTCCATGTCTTGGTGGGGGATAGGCTTCGTCGGGAGTATGGTGTTGATGTGCGGTTGCAGATTGTGCGTGGTTGTAATAATACTGCGCGCATTGAGGTGAAGACGAGTTCTTTCAGGTCCACTGAGGGCAATCGTTGTACTTTCGCTTTGCTGAACGAGGTTCAGCACTGGCTTCCGCAGAACAATGGGCAGCAGTTGAAGAACACTGTTGAGGGTAATACGACCAAGATGCGTGGCCGGTACATGTCGATCACGAACGCTTATAAGCCTGGTGAAGGATCGGTTGCTGAGGATGAGCGTGATGCGTTCATGCAGTCCTTGGAGGGGCGTCTGGTGGATTCTGACGTGTTCTATGATTCGTTGGAGGCGCCGGACCATACGCCGATGACTGAGCGCGTGTTCAAGGTGTTGTACAAGGCGGTCCGCGGGGACTCGGTTTGGTGTGATGCTGACGAGGCGTGGCGTTCGGTTTTGAATCCTTCTAGGCCCGTGTCGGAGTCGCGGCGAATGTACTTGAATCAGGTTTGGCAGCCTGAGGGCAACTTGTACTCTGCTGCGGAGTGGAAGGCGATTGAGCGGCCTGGCGCCGTGTTGGAGGCTGGGGACAAGATTTGCCTCGGCTTTGATGGCGGTAAGTCTGATGATGCGACGGCGCTTGTGGCTGTTCGGGTGTCTGACGGCTTGATGGTTCCGTTGCTGCTGGAGGAGAAGCCGCTGGATTTGAATGTCCCGTGGGAGGTGGACCGGGATCGTGTTGATTCAATGGTCCACCGAGTGTTCTCTGAATACGAGGTCGTTGGGTTCTATGCTGACGTTGCCTTGTGGGAGTCTTATATTCATGAGTGGACTCTTGATTATGGTGAGGGCTTGGTTGCGAGGGCTTCTGACTCGGGGCCGGTGGCGTTTGATATGCGCGGTTCACGGAAGCGCGTGACGATGCTTCATGAGGCGTTCATGGAGGCGATTATCAACCAGAAGGTTGCTCATGGTGGGGCGCGCGAGCTGGCGTCGGCTTTCCGTAGGCATGTGTTGAATGTGATGCGGAAGGACACGCCTTATGGGGTGTCTTTCATGAAGGCTGGGCGCGAGTCGAAGAAAAAGATTGATATGTATGCTGCGGCGATGTTGGCGTTTGCCGCGTATAGGGATTATCAGACGGAGGTTTCCAGGGTTGATGCGCGTAGGCGTGAGCCTGGGAAGTTCTACCGGTTCTGACTTGGGGGTGGTTGTGTGTTGAACTATGACTTTAGTGATCCTACTGAGGACCTTATCAATGAGGGGCTTAGGGTTATCCAGTCGGACTATGATGAGGTCCTTGGTGTCGCGGATGACTACTTGCATGGTCGGTTCGCTGACCCGTATTCTCCTAAGGGGTTGACGGGGGAGCAGCGGGCGATGATGCGGAAGGCGAAGCTCAACTGGTGCGAGATACCGGTTGAGGCTGCCACGCAGGTGCTCTTGGTTGACGGTTTCCGCCCTGGGGAGCAGCAGGTTGTGGGCCCGGACGGCGCCCTGGAGGAGGAGCCTCCTGAGTGGGACCTCTGGCAGCGGTCAAACTTGGATGCCAAGCAGTCGATGGTGCATCGGTCTGCTGTGGCCTATGGTCAGGCGTTCGTTGTTTCGGAGCTGGATGATCTGGAGCGTGGGCGGGCGAAGGCCCGGGTGTTGTCTGCGTTGCGGACGGTCTGCCTGTACGAGGATGTTTTGTCTGACGATAATGCCTTGTTGGCGTTGTCGGTGATGCGGTGGCCGGGGGAGCGGTCGTTGTCTGGCGAGTATCGTCCGGGGCGCGCGGTCGCGTGGGACCGGTACAAGCGGTATGACATTCTGCTTGATTCAACTGGGCCGCGGATCGTTGAGGAATCCCTGCACGGGGGTAACGGGCACTGCCCTGTTACTCGCTTCGTTGCCAAAATGGACGATGAAGGCCGCGTTGTCGGATCGGTTCTTCCTTTGAAGAACTGGCAGGACATTTACAATCAGATGGTATTCAACCTTCTGATCGACCAGTCGCACAGTGCGCATCGCATTTTGTGGGCGACGGGGTTGCAACCTCAGGAGGTCGTGGACGCCGAGGGGCGTCCGGTGCTTGATTCTGAGGGCAATCCCGTGTACCAGCGCATTAGTGCCGGGCCTGGGGACTTCCTGGTCAACGACGATCCGAACGGCAAGTTCGGAGCGTTGGCCGGTGGAGACATGTCTGGGTACATTTCTTCGTTGGATATGGCGGTGAAGGCGTTCTCCGCGATGTCTCAGACGCCGCCTAACTTCCTGTTGGGGCAGATGGCTAACCTCAGTGCTGATGCTTTGAATGCTGCGGAGAAGTCGTTCCGCAACAAGATCGGGTTGTATCGTAGCCAGTTCGGGGAGGCGTGGGAGCGTGTTCTTCGGATTGGGATGATCTTGGAGGGTCGGGAGCCGCGTGAGCGCTGGGAGCATAATGAGGTTCTTTGGCGGGATATTGGTTCCTCTGCGTTGTCCCAGGTCGCTGACGCATTGTCGAAGTTGCGGGATATTGAGGTTCCTGCGAAGGGGCTCTGGGAGATGGTGCCTGGAGTGTCGCCCGCGCAGCTGGCGAGGTGGCGGGACCTTGATGCCGATGATCGTCTTGGCGCCGACCTTTCAGGGTCGGTGCGTGATTACGAGGAGATGTCGAAGGGCGGAGACCCGTTCTCCACGCAGGGCGCGGAGGTGACGGGTGGTTGATCTTGCGGCTGCGGCCCGCGTGGTCGCGGCGTTCGAGCAGGCCATCGGGGAGCTCAGTCTCGACGCTGTTCAAAGTGCTGCGAAGTGGTGGAATGGCCTCAGTGACGTGGGGGCCGCCCCTGACGTGTTCGCCTCGCATCTCGCAGAGAAGTGGAATCAGGGTGCAGTTCTCGGGGTTGCGTTCTATCGGCTTCTGCGTGCCCTGCACCTGGGCGCGACAGTCGCGTCTCCCGTCAAGTACCACAGGAATCGTGGGCTGACGGTCGGCGACTTGGTTCGCGAGTTCAACGAGGCGAGCGGCGTCAAGTTGAATCTGGGGGGGCTGGAGCGCCAACCTATTGGAGTTGAGCCCAGCGGCCACGTGCGCGCAACGGATTTGCGGGCAGTGGATTTGGCGGCTGCGAAGGACGCTTTGGCAGACCGTTTGGAGGCGGCCCGGGCCCGCGGCGGGCCGCGAGAGTCGGATGCGGCTTATGCGGCTGGCGTCGCCCAGCAGGCCACTGTCGGCGGTGCCCGGACAATGGTCGAGGCGTCCGGTAGTGCGGATAAGGGGTTGCGCGGCTGGGTGCGCGTGTCGGGGTCCGGGCGGCCCTGCGCGTTCTGCGCGATGCTCTTGTCCCGCGGGGCCGTGTACAAGTCGAAACAGACTGCCACGACGGCCAAGAAGCCGCGGGCTGACGGCACTACTGGGTATCACCCGAATTGCAAGTGCTACTCTTTGCCGGTTTTCGCGAACACTGATTTGAAGTCCAGTAAGTTCGCGTTGAACCGGGAGCTGCACGATGTGTGGCATGGGGAGTTCAGTGGGAAGGGGCTCAAAGGCCGGGAAGGTTGGAGGAGCTTCTTCTACAAGAAGTACGGGCGGTGACCGCCGCCCTGCTGTTCGTTTCTGTTGGGGCCCTGGCGGCCCTATTTGAATTGCTGTCTTCTCGTGGCCGGGCGCCACTTCGAGGGCAGCGGAGGGGAATGCTGATGAAAGACGACAAGCCGAAGGAAACGGAAGGGAACGTCGAGAAGCCGGAGCAGGAGCCCACTGGAGAGGCTGCTGCGAACAAGGTTGAGGACCTTCCCGAGTGGGCGCAGCGTGAGCTGCGCGAGGCCCGCAGCGATGCCGCGAAGTACAGGACTTCCGCGAGGGAGCTTCAGGAGCGGATTGGCGGCCTGAAGACACCGGAGGAGGTTGACGCTGCGCTTGCCGAGTATCGCCACAAGGTTGAGAAAGCCGAGGCTGAAGCGAAGGCCGTGAAGGATCGCGCTGTGGTGCGCGGCGAGTTCAAGGCCCTCCCTGATGAGGCTTTCGAGTTCGTTCCCCAGGGGACGGTCGAGGAGATGCGTGCGGCAGCAACCAAGCTTGCTGCGCTGTTCCCGGACAAGCCCGTCGGTACGGGGAAGCTGCCCCGCGGTGGCGGCGGCATGGCTCCCGGGGACGCTGAGCCCGCGTTCGATGCGAAGAAGTTCGTTAAGGGCATTCCGCGTTACTGACTTTTGGATCACCTGTAGGAGGGGTGGATGGTAGAGAAGAATGTTGCGGTTAAGCCGCAAAAGCTCGCCGCAGCGGCCTTGGAGCTAATGAGGCGCGAGATGGTTGTCCCTGGCTTGTTTTTCAAGCAGGGCATTGACAACTTCAAGGGGGCGCTTGATGACACTGTGAACATCAAGGTCCCTGGGGTCTTGACGGCCCGCGATTACGCTTGGCGCAATGACCGGACCACGGCGATTGCGACTGACGTGTACAAGGAACGTAAGATCGCAATTAGTTTCGGCGGCAACGCGGTTTCGGCTGCGCATCTTACTGACGAGGAGCGCGAGTTCGACTTCGGCGGATGGGCGGGCTCGATTCTGCCTGCGCAGTCGAAGGCTGTTGCGCGCGCGCTAGAGTACGGTGCGGTTGATACGCTCCGAAACGGCAAGTACGCGGTGTCTTTGGGGGCGAAGCCCGAGAACATCGTTAAGGACATTGTTGAGGCGCGTCGAGTGCTGAACCGTGCTGGCGCCTCCAAGGTGGGGCGCGTTCTGCTTGTGGGTTCGGATTGGGACGCGATTCTCCAGTCCTCGAAGGAGCTGACTGCGGCGAGCGTCGGTGACGGTGTTGCTGAGACGGCGTTCGAGGATGCGTACATTGGGAAGATCAAGGGGTTCACGGTTGTGACCTCTGAAGAGATTGACCCGGGTGAGGCTTACGCTCTTACTGGCGGCGCGTTTGTGTTCTTGAACGCGGCTCCTGCGGTGCCTGACTCTGTTGTCGGGGCGTCCGGCATCTCCCAGGATGGTGTCGCCATGCGGTGGATCAAGGACTACGATTCCATGCACCTCATGGAGCGAAGCATCGTCAATACCTGGTACGGGTTCAGGCAGGTTGTTGATCCTGTCGTGTACTGGGATGCCGCGAAGAAGACCGAGGTTGTCTCGGATGCCGAGTACGGTATTCGGGCGGTCAAGTTGGCGCTTGACGGCACTGATTCCTACTTCGCTGAGGGCAGCGACAAGACCGCGGTCGCGAAGGCGTTGAAGCTGGATAAGCGGGCGAAGGCGACGACCTACGTTGCTCCTGCTGGGCCGTGATTCTAGTTGGCCTGGTTATGGGGCGGGCACCTGAGGTTATTCATGGGTGTCCGCCCCGGTGTGGCCGCGAACTGGTAAGGGGGTGGCGTGGACGCTTCTAGAAAAGCGGAGATGCTGATTTCTGTCGATGAGTTGGCGGCGATGCTGAAGTACTCGCTCATTGGAGATGAGAGGGATGGGGCGGCTGAGTTGATCTGGGACGCCTCGAACCTGGCTCGACATTACGGGAGGGCCACTTGGCGCGCAGACGCCTGCCCTCCAGTTGTGCGCACCCTGGTGCGCAATGCTTGCGTGCGGTATCTGAACCTTTCTGAGTCTGTTGTCCAGTCTCGCGCTGGCGACGAGTCCGAGGCGTACACGGACCTTGGGCTGCGGACTGGAACAGTGTTCTTCTCTCCTGAGGAGATTGGGACGATCAGGAAAGCGGCGGGCAGGTCCGGGAATCTGCGTGTTGTTCACACAACGGTGCATTCCGGGGAGGCCCCGGAGTCGGACGTGCAGTGGCATCGGGTCGTCGGGTCCGATGGTCTGGTCGCTCATTGGGGGTGGTCCCGTGGCGGTCGGTAGACACCGGGGCGAGATCGGGGTTCTTTACGGGCGGAAGCGCGTGCGGGACTCGCGGGGGAACCTGGTTACCGTCGAGGACTCGTCTCGCTTGTTCCGGGTGCGGATGGGGATGAAAATGATCCGCTCCAACAGGGGAGAGTCCAAAGGCCAGCTCACTAACGAAGTGGTGCTCCTGACGTTCGATCCGGTTGACGTGGACGGCGACAAGCTCACGGACGTTGGGGCTTGGACGCGCGTCGAGTTCGATGGTCGCACTTGGGACTTGGCGTCGCCTCCTGCGTTCAAGCGGGGGACGCGGCGTACTGCTCATTGGGAGGCCGAGGTTCGTCCGCGGCCTCCGTCGAATCTGCGGGGGGTGTCTGGTGGTTAAGATGCTGGTCACGCCGCACAGGTTGAACAAGATCGTGTCGCACATGCCGCAGGTGCGGGCTGCGGTGACGGCACAAGTGGCTGCTCGCGCTCCTCGTGCCCGCGCCGTTTTGGCGCGGCACCGGCGCACCGGAGCCTCCCGCATCGAATCTTACGTTGCCGAAACGGACGGCTGGATCGTCCTGGTGGACCCGCGAGGGAACGCGGCCGCCATCGAGTTCGGTCGTAAAGGCCGGTGGGTCGAGCGGCCCCGATGGGTTGGTCGCGGTGCCGGTCGCAGGGTTGCCGGAGTTGATGCGGTGTGGATACCGCCGTCAAGGCCGGTCCGGGCTCTTGCCGCCGCTGCTGGGGGGTGATTCCGTTTGGCGTTCGATGTTGAATCCCTGGACTCGGGGAAGCACGTCGCTGTGGAGGATTTCTTGCCGGGCTGGCTTTCCCGAGCACTCCCTGACGGGGTAACGGTTCGCACGCGCATCGAAGAGGGGGACGCGATGCCCTACCTCCTCGTAACGGAGGTTGATCCTGAGGGCGTGTCTGCGGCCGCCCGCAGGGGCGGCGATGACGTGGATGTTGTGGAGGTTGAGTTTCACGCTTTCTGCGAGGGCCTGGACGCGGAGCGCGCGTGCTGGAAGTTGCTCTGGGCGTCCTTCAAGTTGATTGAGGAGTGGGCGAGGAAAGGGCGGCGAATCGGGAGCGCCGCCTCGTTTCTCGTGGGGGCCCGCTTGTTAGAGCGGCCGCGGCGCCGCCCTGATTGGGCTGATGCTACTGGCCCAGTTCAATACCAGGATTTGCCCGTGGGCATTGAGCGTTTTGTCGCCCGTGCCCGGTTGACGATTATCAATAGGTGATGGCGCGCCTTGTCGGAAGGCGCAGGAAGGGGGCTGGGATGGCCCTAGAGGATAAGAAGACACTTGTAGTCGGTGAAATGCACTTTTTCACCGCTGACGAGCACACTAAGCCGCCCACGGTGACGGCTTACAAGCAGGACAGTACGCCTGGGAAGACGACGGCGCTTGCTGGTTGGGAGAACCTGGGGCACACCCAGATGGAGAATCCCCTGAAGATCACGGTGAGCGGTGGCGAGGTCACTGTGAAGGGGTCTCTTCAGAAGCACGCTCTCCGCACGGCGACTTCTGATCGAAACTTCGCTATTGAGGTTTCGCTCCACCAGTTCGATAAGAACACGATCAAGAAGTGGATGGGGAAGAACGCTGTTGAGGACACTGGTTTGGTGTACGCCAAGCCAAAGCCCCAGCCCTGGCGCGTGGCGTTGCTTGGCATCTGCGAGGACGAGGGCAACGTCTTCATGATCCATGCGGGGTCTGTGGATATCGCGCCCAACGGCGACTTCGACGTGCAGAACACGGAGGACCTTGTTGCTCTGCCTGTCAAGCTGACTGTGTTGACTGACAAGGAGGGGAAGACTCTCGGCATGTCTGAGGTCACTCCTCTTTCCTGAGTGTTGCGGGGCGGGCTGTGCGGCTGGTGTGCCAGGCGACCGCGCGGCCTGCCCGTTTTTCCTGGCATTTCGCATGGCACGTCGATTAGGAGGCCGCAATGGCTATTAACTTTGACAATCTCGACCTCGACGCTATCCGCGGAGAGGCTGAGAACAAGCACAAGAACCTCGTTGTCGAGGGTGTTGTGTTCCGCGGGCTGATCCACATGCCCAAGGATGAAAGGGCCCAGTTCCAGGAACTCGTTTCCGAGTTCCGCGACAATGAGGGCGGGGACAAAGACGCAGAGACTTTCTACACGAAGGTCCTGACTCTTGTGGCCGCGGACAAGGAGCGCGCCACTGACTTGCTGGCGAAGATCGGCTCCGACCTGGCTGTTCTCGATACTCTGGTTTCGCTCTACTTCGAACGCACTCAGGTGGGGGAAGCCTAGCCGTCGCGGAAGTGATTGACCGCGCGGGGGCGGGGGTGTACGCCGACTTGCTGCGGTACTACCAGGTTGACTTGGTTGCCGCGGTGGAGTCGGGGTCCCCGTCTCCGCGTCTTTTGTTGGTCCTGATCCACGGCCTTCCTGATGGGTCGTGGACCGCGGCGCTATTGAACAACAACCCGGAATTGCGAGGATGGACCCGCGAGACGGCTCTGCTCGCTGACATTTTCGACAATATCAGCGTGAACACGGTCGCTACCGGAATGGGGGGCGGGCCGCGGAAGCCGTACATGTGGCCGGGCAGGCCCGGGGCGAGGGCTGACGATACTTTCGTGGCGGACACGCGGAAGAAGGGTGGCATGCGTGCCGCCTTCGAGGCCGCTTTGTCGGCCTAGTTAAGCGCCTCCTGTTTATATCGTTTGGGGGTGATGCCTGATGCCGAGGGCTGAAGGCAATGTGGTCGCGAGGCTCGCCGTCCAGGTGATGCCGGATACAGATGGCTTCTGGACCGAGCTCGCGACCAAGCTAGATGCTATTGAGAAGAGGCTCCGACCTTTGGAGGTCGGGGTCCAGTTGGATGAGAACCATTTCGTGCAGAAAGTGCAGGCGCTTGCGCGCCGCGCTGAGGCCGCTGCGCGGGATGTTGACATTAAAGTGAACGTTGACAATTCAGCGTTCAACAGCCTGGACCAGATGCAGACTCGTCTTGACGATTTGTCGGATCGGGCGCGCGGGTCCTTGTCCGGGGTTTATGACGGGGACCTGGAGACTATTCGACAGCATTGGTCGCAGACGCTCGACAAGATGCGCAGGGACGCCGCCAAGAAGCTACGTTGGCGTTCCATTATGCCTGCGTCTGAGGGTGCGGAATGGTCCGCGTTGGACAGCTTCTACTATAAGCGCCAGGTTCAGGGGCGCGCTGATGCTATGCGTCGCGCGTTCTCCGATCTTGGGCCGGTCACGTTCGATATGCGGCCTGACGCCTCGTGGGCGGACAAGGCCAAGGGGGTACTCGACGGCTTTTTCCAGAAGGAGTACGTCGGGCGGATTCGCTGGACCGTGGACGAGGACTTGTCCGACCAGGGGGCGCTTCGCAGGTTCCGTGATCGATTGGACCGGGAGTTCGGTTCGAGTGACACGTGGAAGTACCGCGTGGAGCCTGATTTGGCGGTTCAGGATGGGTCGATTGACGCGGCCCTCCTGAAGCTGCGCAGGGAAATCCGAGAAAGGGCTTTCGGGCACCACGAGGCATTGCACTTGGACATCAAGCCCAACATGTCGAACCATGAGCTCCGGGAGGTGGGGCACAAGCTGCGCCGCTTCAAGAACAAGTGGGACGACACTGAGCTGGAGTTCAAGCTCGGGCTGGACCACTCGTCCCGGTACATTGCCGCGGCTCGGCTGGCTTTGTTGGCGCGGGACCGCTGGGTGCGCTTGCACCCGCTTGTTGACCATAAGGCGTTCGTGGTCGCCCGCGAGACTTTGGCCGCCATGAGCGGCTTCCGCCTCGCGAAGGACCTCACGTCGAACCTGTGGGACCTCGTTAAGAACCTGGACAAAGCGGTGCCACTGCTCGGCGCCGTGGGGGCAGGATTGGCCGCCGCTGCGGCTGGCGCCTCCACGTTGCTGAAGCACACTATCGGTATCAGTGGGTCCATCGTCGCGGCGGGGCAGGCCGCGGCGCTTCTCGGGCCGACGCTTGTGGCGTCAGCAGGCTTTGTCGGGTACACGTTCTACCAGGCGTTGAAGCCCATTAAGGAGTTCGTGCCCGAGATTGAGGGCGCGTTCCGCTCGATGAATGATGTGATTCAGCATGGGTTCTGGGAGCAGGCGAGCGGGAATGTTCGTCAGCTCTTGGATGACTTGTTCCCTGCGTTGAATAACGGGTTCAGCGTGTTGGGGCGTTCTGCTGGGCGTCACTTCGGGCGCGTGGTGGATTCGTTCTCGCGGATTCTTGCGCCGCGGATGCAAGAGATGTTCGAGCATTCTGCTGCTGGCTTGGATGAGCTGGGGTCGCATAGCGATTCCTTGGCGCAGGTGTTCGCGGTTCTGGGGCGTCATGGGTCCGCGGCTTTCGAGCGTATCCTTGGTGCGCTCGGTCGGGTCACTGACCGGTATGCGGCGTGGCTGACCGAGGCGGACTCGTCTGGTCGGCTACAGCAGATCATTGACCGCGGCATTCAGTCGTTCGTGGACTTCGGGCGCGCAGTAGGCAATGCTGGTGGAGTTCTCGGCGACTTGTGGCGCGCTGCTGACAAAGCGGGCGGCGCCACTATGGGGCGCCTCGCGGACGGCTTGGAGCGTGTTCATAAGACGACTTCTGGCGAGGCGTTCCAGTCCGGGATGGTGAAGTTCTTCCGCGGAATGAACGCTTCCTGGTCGGAGTTGAAGGTTAATATCGGCGGTTCGCTTGGCGGGTTCGCGGCGTCTATCGCTGACCTGTCGGACAGGGCCGGTCGCCTGGCCGGTCGCGTCGCTGGACAGTTCGGCAACGCGGTGTTCAACGTGTTCTCCGGCCAGGGCTTGAATCAGGGGATTACGGGATTCTTCTCGGGCTTGTCTGCTGGCTTGTCCCGCATCCAGGGCGTCTGGCCGCAGGTGTCCGAAGGGCTTGGGCACCTGTTCAGGTTCATGGGGTCTCTTGGCCGGGGCCTTGGGCCCGTGGTTGGCTCAACCCTGGGGGCGTTGGCTAATGCGGTGACGCGGCTGGAGCCCGCATTGTCGAGGCTTTCGGAGCGCCTTGGCCCGAAGTTCGCTGCGGCTATTGACGTTGCGGCTGGCGCATTGACTCCGTTGGCCACGGCGTTCGCGAACCTGCTGGACGGCTTGTCCCGCATCCCGGGGGCCTTGGAGCTCGTCATTGGCGGGTTCATGGCGTTCCGGTCGATCAGCTTCGTTGGCTCGCTGGTGAAGGCTGTAGCCACGGCGTTCTCCGGCCTGAAGGACACTGCGGCGTCCGCTGTCGGCGCCCTGGGGAACATTCTTCCCGGTGGCGGCGGGGGCTTGTGGGCCGGGATCAAGGAGGGGGCCGCGGCTGGCGCGGCCTCGCTCGCTGGAGCACTGCCCCGTTTGGGGGCTGCCGCTAAGATCGCTGGCGGCGCGATGGGTGGCCTGGGTGCCGCGGCGTCTGGCGTCATTGGCCTCCTGGGCGGCCCCTGGGGGGCGGCCCTGGTCGCGGGTACTGCTGGTGTCGCGGCCCTGGTGTCGAAGCTCAGCGAGGTATCGTCTGAGGGCTCTGCTGTGGTGAAGGCTTTGGATGCGGTGGCGTCTGGGTCTGAGGACGCTGGGCGGCGTTTGTCGGCTTCCGCGTCGAAGATGTTCAATGGAAGTGGTTTCGATGAGATTACCAATTCCAAGGTTCTGAATCAGGCCGCAGAGAAATACCGCGGCAATTGGCGGTGGTGGAACAAGTGGTCCGGCGGCAACAGCGGGCATATAGCGGCGGATATCTCCGACGCGTTCGACCGTATTGCCGAGATCGGTAAGTCTGGGGATTCTGTTGGCGCGGTTGAGGCGTTGCGGCGTCTTGGTCAGGAGTTCGTGAAGTCTGGCGGCTCTGCTACGGAGTGGCGGAGCACGGTCGAGTCGGCGGCTGGGTCTGTTGACGGGTTGGGCGACGCGCTTGGTGACGCGGCGGGTCAGTTCGGCTTGGCGGCGACGCAGGCGAACGGGATCGAGCTCGCGATGGGCGGGGTTGATCTACAGGCGCGGCTCGCGATGGATGCCGTGAAGATGGCCGGCCAGTCTGCCACGGAGATGGGTCACGCGCTTGACGCTATGGCTGGTGGTGGTGACGGGGCGTTCGACCGTTTGGGCCGGTTGCGGTCTGCGGTTGACAACGTTGGTTCCAGCATGGTGTCGATGGCCTCGGCGGCGGTTGATGCCAACGGCCAGGTCGTCCAGTCCGTTGAGGAAGTGATTTCTCGCTTGGGCGAGCAGGTTGATGCCCAGATTCAGGCTGGGGAGAACATGCTTCGTCTCGCGGAGGCGGGGTTCAATATCGACTTCCTGGAGCAGCTGGGCAAACTGCCTGAGGGCGCCCAGTACTTGCAGCAGCTCGTGCAGTTGCTCGGGGATTCGTCTGCTGAGGGGCAGGCGAAGTTGCAGGCGCTTATCGACCAGGCCAACCGGGTTGGCCCTGCGTTGCAGGGTATGTCTTGGGAGGGTTCGGCTGCGTTGTCCAAGTTGAACTTGGATTCGCAGAATGTGTTCTCGGATTTCAAGAAGAATCTTGATGCGGCGTTGGCGGCTGCGGGTGTTGATGCGAATGTTCGCGTGAAGGTTCAGGCCGCGACGGACAAGGACCAGATCGCCCAAGCTCTTGCTGAGGTGCGGGCGCAGTTCCTGAAGATCAATGACAAGTACTACATCAACGTGAACGGCAAGCTCACTGAGGTTCAGATTGACCCTAACGTGCAGATTGACGGTGCGGAGGATTTGAATAAGAATCTTTCGGGGCTTGTCAAGTGGTTCTCTGGCGATGACGGCGGGCAGGGCCCGTACCAGAACGGGTTCCAGTTCGGCCAGCAGTTCTCTCAGGGCGTTGGTGACGGCGCGACTTCGGGGGCGCCGCTGTTGCCTAATCTTGGGCAGGACCCGAATAGTCTCCTCGGCTTTCATGGGGCGATGTTCTGGGATGCGGGTTTCGGACATGGGCAGCAGTACTCGAACGGTTTGGCTTCTGCGGTTCCGCAGGCCGCTGCGTCGGGTGCGTTGTTGTCGTCGAGCGCTAAGGCGGGGGCGGACAGCATTTCGCTTGCGCCTTCTGGGGCGTCGGCGGGGTCTGGGTTCGCCAGTGGCGTTGGGTCTGCGTCCGGTGCCGCGGCTGGTGCTGGTAGTGCGCTGGCGGCGTCCGCGGCGTCTGCTGCGTCTTCCGCGATTGGTCGGTTGGCTGCGATTGGCGCGCAGGCTGGTGCGGGGTTCGCGGCGGGCGTGATGTCTGCTGTGGGGCGCGCGGTCGCGGCGGCCCAGGCGATGGCCTCACGGGCGGCTGCTGCTGCAAGCGAGAAGCTGGAGGTCAGGTCTCCGTCGCGCGTGTTCAAGCGCATTGGCCGGTTTGTTTCGCAGGGCTTCGCCGACGGCATCCACAAGGATGCTGGCCTGGCTGTTACCGCTGCGGAGGACATGGTTTCTCGCGTGGTCGAGGCGGGCTCTGGAGCGAGACTGCAAGTGCTCGATGGTGGGCGTTTGCAGGTTGATGGTGGTGAGCAGGTGCTTCGTGTGGCTGTTGATCCTGAGTCGTTGAAGGGGGCCCGTATTGGGTTGCGGGTCTCTGACGACCGGGAGTTCGACGCTTACGTGGCGGATGTTGCTGATGGTCGTGTGATCGAGTACGCGGGCATGGTGTCGTAGAACGCCCCTCGCGGGGGCGTTGGCGGCTCACTGGGGCGCGGGTGCGGTTGGTGCCGTGTTCGCGCCCTGGGAGGCTGTTTGGGGGTGTTTAGTGGTGTTTAAGGCTTGGGTTCATTCCCGTTCCGGGCTTGTTTCGTTTTTCGTTGATGAGCTCGGGGTCCTTCTCGCTGATGGCGAGGTGATCGCCGAGGTCCGGGCGGACGCTTGGGGCGCGGGGTTCTGGACGTTCTCTTGGCCGTTCGCTCCGGTCGGGGCGCAGGTGCGTTACGAGTGGCGCGGGGCTGGTGGGTCGAAGGCGAGTGCGGTGCTGACGAGGCCCGCGTCGGAGTCGCCCGGTGGGGCGCGTGTCGCGAACGCTTTGGGGCGCGGCGTTGATGTGGATTTGTACGAGGATACGGGCGATCCTTTGTCTTGGGAGCCGGACGTGTCCGAGTTCGAGAATGGTGTTGTTCGTTATCGGCGTGGAAAGCTGGGCGGGAAGTCCAGGTTCGTCCTGGATTCCCCCGACCGGTTCCAGGCGCTCCGCGGCGTGCTGGAAGGGCCCGGCTTGGTGCTGTTGATGTTGGACGCCCCAGCGGCGTCCGTCGAGCCTGTGCGGTGCGTCCTCGTGAAGGGCGTCGAGTACGAGCGATTGTCCACGGACGGGGACCGTCAGATCGACGTGGAGTGGGTGCTGAAGCCCTACCCTCCTGGGGGGTTCGTCCCGGGCGTTCGAGGCCGGGTTTGCCCGTCGTTGACGTGGGGCGACTGCCAGGCGCAGGGGCGCCGCTGGGGGTCGTGGACCTTGATGGGGGCATTGCGGGAAAGCGGGATGCCGTGAGGGGCCCGGCTGCGTTGACGGTTGACGTGCTGTCGGGGCCGTGCCTCGTGGAAGCGCGGGTGACGGTTGTTCGAGGAGGCCGCGTCCTGTGCGAGAACGTGGTCGTCGAGTCGGGCACGCTGGAGGTATCGGCCTCGCAAGCCACGCAGGAACGCCTGTCGTTCCACGTGGCGCCCGATTATGCGCCCGAGCACGAGTGGAGCCCGTTCGCCCCGTTCGGGCAGACAGCGCACCTGACAATCCACGTGACAACTGCTCTGGGTAGCGAGTTCGTTGTGGACCGCGGGTGGTTCCTCCTGTCGGAGGCGAAGTGGAGCCGCGGCGGCGAGGTGCAGGTGACCGCGTACTCGCTGTTGCAGCGCCTTGTGGAGGATGACTTCGCGTGGCCCACGTCCCCAGAGCCGGGGGCGATGCTCAGTGGGGAGTTGGCGCGCCTGTGCGCGCCCCATCTGACTGTCGTTCTCGACGCCCCGGACAGGAAGCTGCCCGGGGGCTTGTCCTGGGGAAACAAGCGCGTTGATTCTGTGAAGAAGTTGCTGGACGAGTACGGCCTTTCCGCTTACGTTGGGGCGGATCGTCAGTTGCATGTCGTGCAGCCAGGAGTCGGGCAGCCGGTGGCCAGGTACTCGGGGGAGGACCTTGCGCTAGGAGAGAGCCGCACCTTGGATCGTAAGACTGCGAATGCCTGGACGGCAATCACTTCGCAGCTCAGTGGCGGCGGGAAGTATTCGGCGTACAGGGAGTCCCGGCATGGGCCGAGGGATGCGTCAGTCTATGGGCGCGTCCACGAGGTCTTGCAGGTGAAGGACGCTTCGCAGGAAGCCGCCGAGGAGGCGGCTGCGCGGGCCTTGACAGAAGCGCAGTCGGGCGCGGAGACGCGTTCGTTCTCCATTGTCCCTGATTATCGCGTGGACCTCGGTGACGTTGTTTCGGTCGAGGACGGCATGGGGCATCTGGTGACGGGTGCCGTCTGTGGCTTCTCGATGGATTGTGGTGGGGGCGCGCAGGGGATGCGTCTCGATTTGAAGGTGAGGGTTGTGTGACTTCGGGGAAGAATAGTTTTTGGTTGGCGGGCGCTAAGCCGCCCGCCCCTAGTGCGTCGTCCACGATCCCCGGCCGGTTCGTCGGTGACGGCGAGGCGGGGACGGTCCGCGTCGAGGTGGGGGAGCCGGGGAACATCGTGAACGTCCCATCCGGGGGCGGCGTGTTCTCCGAGGGCGCGCCGGTCACGGTGCAACTGGCCCCCTCGGGGGCCCCTATGGGCCTCCTATCGTCCACTACGGCGGCCTCTGACGCTTCTAAGCGCGTGTATGTTGGCGAGGAGGGGGCGGTGGCCCGCCAGGCCCTTACGTCGGCTTCTGACGCGCTTGTTGAGGCGGAGAAGGCGGCCCGTAAGATGGAAGCCGCGTTGAAGGCGTTGGAGGAGGCGAACAAGGAGGTTCCATCCCGCCTCGCCCAGCTGGAGCGGGACCTTCAAGAGGCGTCCAAGCAGGTTCTCGCAGCGCGGAACATGTACACGGTCGCGTCGCGGGCGCCGACCGCGGCGGACGCGCAGGACCGCCCAGCTGGAGCAGTGTGGGAGCAGGTCGGTTCGGACGAGAAAGTGACGGGCCGCTGGGTCTTTCAGTCAGGGGAGTGGAAAGCGGTTTCCCTTGACGACGACCTGATTGGCTTTGACCGCGAGACGTGGACGCGGCTCTTGCGGGTCGCGGGAGACGCCACCATTAGCGGGAACCTCCTTGCGGGGGGCTCGGTTACCGCGGAGAAGATAGTCGCCTCGAAGGAGCTGAGTGCGAAGGTCGCTCAGTTCGAGGACGCGGTTGTGGACAAGTTGAAGGCCCAGCATGCCGTTATCACAGGCGACTTGATCGCTGAGCGCCTTGTTGGTAAGGAGCTTGTGGGCGGGTCGGTGACGGCCAGCGGGGATGGTGGACTATCCACTGTTGCTATTGATTCTCGGGGGCTGGTTCCTGAGGTTCGTTTCAATCGCCGCAAGCCGGACGGGTCGAATATCATTCTCACGAGGCTTGTTCCTACGGGGGTTGATGTGGTGACTCCCGCTGATGGCGTTTTCTCCTACTCGTGGAGAGACCTGATTGGTGCTCCGTCATATAGGTTCGCGTCTGGGAAGGTGAATTACTTGCTTCCCGTGGGGCGCAAGGACAAGCTTGCGTTGCGGACCGACTCGACCAGTCGGGCCAAGCAGATGCGCACTGTTGGCTTGGGCGGGTCGTTGATGGTGCCGCGTTCGGGCCGGTACAAAGTAACGTGTTTCGCGTGTGTGCAAACCTCTTCCTGGTCGAATGTTATTTCTCTGGCTTTGTTGCGCGGAGACGCTGAGGACGCCGAGTGGGGGGACCTGTACTCATACGCCTATGGTCCGGCCAATCAGTATGTGACTCCCTCTGTTACGGGCACCATTGATGTGACATCTTCTGAGAAGATTTCGCTTGGCTTGTCGGCAAGTGAGAACGGCGCGTACTTGAAGGATTATCGGGTTGAAGTTGATTATGTTTGCCCACTGTAGGGGAAAGGGGAATTAGTATGACTAAGAAATTGCGTAAGGGCGTTCAGGTGCCCACGGAGAATGATCCTCTCCTGGAGGGGCTGTACGGCGCGTTCAACAGTGCTGGCGTTGTGACCACGGTCCAGTCCGCGGAAGAGGCCCGTAGGCTTGTTGACGTGGCCGCTGGGGCCGGGGAGGGCCCCACTACCGCGGAGCCGTGGTTCTTCAACGTGGCTCAGCAGCTCTACTTCGCGGATGGCACGAAGTGGAAGAATGGCAATTGGGCTCTGAAAATGCTCAATGAGGTTGAGCATGTGAATTACCCGTATGCCGCGTCTGGCGCGTGGTACAACGTGGGGGCCGGCCAGTACTACAAGTACTATGATTCGACTCTCAGTCCGAAGCCTTATCGGCGCCTTGTGCTGGCGTTCTTGTCCGCGTGGGCGAACACCACGGGAAGCGTTGACTTGTACCTGTCGATTGACGGGACGGGCACGCTGCGGTCCGCGTTCAACTCCGGCGGAGGAGACCAGCAGTCGAACTCCCTGTTCAACTTCGGACTCATTGAAGCCAATGCTGAACCAAAAGTTGAGTGGGGCATTTACGGGCGCGGGAGTGGCGGTAGCGCCGCGTTCACGACTGACCCCGGTTACAACAGGTTCATGTGCATTGCTCTCCCTGTGAGCCTGTGAAAGGGCGTGCGCATGGCTTTTCGTAGGCCCGTGGTGGATTACTTGGCCGTGTGGCCGTGGTGTGTCGGCGAGGTCGTGAAGGCGGGCGCGCTGCGGTCTTTGGGGGGCCGCGTGTGGCGGGCCCTGTGCGAGCACGAAACGCATATGGGGGTTGCGCCTGGCGTGGATAGTGATGTTGTGGTGTGGGAGCGGGTGATGTGAATGCCTTTCACTCCAGCTGATGTTGAGCGGCTTTTGAACATGTCGGATGAGGATTTGTCCTTGTTGTACGACAAGGTTATGTGTGAGTTCCGTCGTCGTGATGCTATACAGCAGGCCAAGGAAGAGGCGGATCGGGTTGCGCGCGAGTACGCGGCGGCGGTCGCCGACGCGGAGCCGAAGAAGATTGAGGACCTGAGCAAGGCGGCCTCGGTCGGCCCTGGGGAGACTGTGACTTTCCCGAATGGGAAGTGGCGGAATGTGTCTGGGCAGTGGTTGTCTCCGCATACGCAGGGGCCGTCTTCTTTCTGGCAGGGTTGGATGAAGCTCGATGGGAAGAAGATCGATTTGCAAGCTCTGAAGCCTTGGGGTGTTGGTTTCAAGGTGAATGCTGGGGATCAATGTCGTCATGATGGCAAGGCGTGGCGGGCTTTGCAGGAGCATACGACTGTTGCCGAGTGGGCGCCGGGGATGGCGCCTTTGTTGTGGCAGCTCGTGGAGTGAGTTGCGTAGTGGGTGCGGGCTGGCGGCCCCCGCGTCCTTGTTGTTTGTTTCTTTGGCCGCCGTTTCATTTTGGGGATGGGAGAGAGCATTGGACTTCGCTAATCTTTCTGCGGATACCGAGATGTGGCATCCGAACTGCACGTCTGGCAGGGGCGGCTACGCCCTGAACAAGATCGTTCTTCATCACAATGCTGGCGCTTACATGAGCGCTGGCGCGGTGTATTCGGCGTTCACGTCGAACGGGACTTCCGCGCACTATAACGTGGATGCGGTTGGGAATATCACCCAGTACGTTCACGATTGGGATACGGCTTATCATGCTGGGCATTGGCCCACGAATCAGTCGTCTATCGGGATCGAACACGCGAACGTTGGTGGCCCGGACAGTGGGTGGGCTATTTCGTCTGAGACTGTGGAGTATGGCGCCCGCCTTACGGCGGCGCTGTGCTACAACTACGGGCTCGGGCGCCCCGCGTATGGGGTGAACGTGTTCCCCCACAACGATTTCTTTGCGACGGCTTGCCCGGGCCAGCTGGATGGGTCCCTGCGGGACACGTACATGGATCGGGCTGGCTACTGGTACGACAACATGAGCGGCCAGGGCGGTGAGGGCTGGGTGCAGGAGGGCACCGGCTGGTGGTACCGCAACGAGGACGGTACCTGGCAGACCGGTTGGTTCCAGGTCAAGGACTCGTGGTACTTCGCCGACCTGAAGGGCTGGTTGCAGTCCGGGTGGCTGCTGTCCGCAGGGAAGTGGTACTTCCTGCACGACGTTCACGACGCCCGCTTCGGTCAGATGGAGACCGGGTGGGTGCAGGTGAACAGCGTGTGGTTCTACCTCGCTCCCGAGGAGAACGGCGCGATGGTCACGGGCTGGCGCCTGATCGACGGGAAGTGGTTCTACTTCGAGTCCAACGGCGCCATGCGCACGGGCTGGCTGGAGGATAACGGCCACCGGTTCTTCCTGAGGGAGAACGGCGCTATGGCGCATTCTGGTGTGTTCCAGACGCGCTATGACGGCGGTTGTAGCGTGTTTGATTCTGAGGGTCACTTGATCGTTGGTCGGGTGACTCTGTTGCAGGACGAGGCCGGCATGTTGACGCTGGCCGAGGCTAACTGAGGGGGGGGTGTTTGCGATGACGTTTTACACGAGGAAGTCTTTTTGGCTGGGTGTGGCGGAGCGCGCGGTGAAGACCGCGGCTCAGGCGATGCTGGCAGAACTGACGACTGGCACGGTCATTTGGGGCCTTGATTGGGCCCGGACTGTTGGTGTTGGCCTCACGGCCGCGGTTTGGTCTGTTCTGACTGCGCTCGGCGATCCTGAGCGCACGGACGTTGCGACTGTGACGGGCGCCTGAAGCCTGGGCGCCCTCCTTACTGTTGGAAGGGGGTGGGCCTGTGTTGGTGGAGCTTATTGGGTCTCCTGCCATGTGGGCGGTCCTGGGTGGCCTGATCGGTGTTGTGGTTACGGCGATTGGGCGGCGTGAGGATAGGCACCTGACGGCGTTGCAGACTTTGACTGAGCGTTTGGACGCTCAGGTGAGGTCGTTGGAGCGTCGGGTGGATGTCTTGGAGGCTGAGCGGGATTCGCTTGGCCGGAAGTTGCGTGCGGCTTTGGATTGGGGTCGGCGTTTGGTGTCGTGGGGCGAGGAGGTGTCGGATTTGGTTGATCCGACTGTTGATGTTCCTGCGGCGCCGGTTCTTCCGCAGTTGTTGTCGGAGGAGTACTAATCCGTTTTTGGGGGGGGTGTCCTGCGGTGTTTGCCGGAGGGCGCCCCCCTTGTTCTTGTTTGTGCGTGTTGTTGTTTGGGGGTTATGGGTTTGCTGAGTGAGTTGCATTCTGGGGCTGCTGCGGGGTCTAGGCGGGTTTCTGACGGTGCCCCGTGCAAGGTGGGTAGGATTATCGGCGGGCTGGATTCTGAGGATGCTGAGTGGCTTCGTGGAGTGCTGGACGATGCTGACGAGACGACGGCTGGGATAAGGCGGACGCTTCGGGCCGCCGGATTCGAGGTGGCGGCCTCGACGCTGGGGGAGCACAGGAGGGGGGAGTGCTGCTGTGTTGCGTGACTTGCATGAGGAGGTGAATGCTCCTTTCCGGGCCGCTGGGGCCCGGGCGGTTGACGGTGTTGGCGCCAAGGTGTTGACGTTGGATATCGAGTCTTCTCCTACGGTCGCCCACGTGTGGGGGTTGTGGGATCAGAATGTTGGGTTGAATCAGATTGTCGAGGATGGGCGCATGTTGTCGTTCTCGGCTAAGTGGTATGAGGATTCGCAGACTGGGTTCTGGGCGGATTGGAAGCCTGGTGGGCATGAGGGTATGGTTGAGGAGGCGTGGCGTCTTCTTGATGAGTGCGATGTGCTTGTGACTTATAATGGTAAAAAGTATGATGTGAAGCATTTGAACCGGGAGTTCGTGTTGGCCGGGTTGGGGGCGCCGTCGCCTTATAAGCAGGTGGATTTGCTTCCGGTGGTTCGCAGGCAGTTCAAGTTCACGTCGAACAAGCTTGATTATGTTGCGTCGCGGCTTGGGTTGGGTCATAAGGTCGCGCACGAGGGGCATGGTCTTTGGATGGCGTGCCTTGAAGGGGATCGGGATGCTCAGCAGCGCATGGAGGTGTACAACCGTGGGGATGTGGAGTTGACTGAGGCCCTGTATGACCGGTTGCGTCCGTGGTTGGCGGGCGGCCCGCACATGGGCTTGTATCGGCGTGAGGACAAGTGTGGGGCTTGTCCTCATTGTGGTGGTGTTGAGCGTGTGGAGTGTGGGGAGGCGTTGACGGGGGTGTCGGCGTTCCGGGCGTTCCGGTGTGTGTCGTGCGGTGGGGTGTTCCGTGGGTCGCGGGTGTTGCGCCGGGTTGCGTCGCGGCCTGTTGTGGGGTAGGGTGTTTCCCCTTGACTTATGGTTACCGTCCGGTTAGAGTTGGTGTTGACGTGCTGAAACACCAGCTCCAGGAGGGGGATCATGGCGCGAGCGACCAAGATCATCGACGAGGCCGAGGCCCTGCACTTGCTGCGGGATTGTGGGTTCACGTACCAGCAGATGGTGGACTGGTACAAGCGGCGGCACGGAGTCGATACGTCTGTGAGCATGTGGTCCCGTTTCCTCCGGCGGAACGGGGGGCGGCGCTTGAAGCCGCGGCCCGTTGCGATCCCGTGGATCACGTCGAACACTGCGCGGAACCAGAATTACGCGCAGGGGTTGCGGGCGTTGGATGCTGCGGAGCGGGGGGAGGAGTTGTCGGACCAGCAGCAGCGCCTCGGGGCGGCGCTGCGTCGGCGCTTGGTGTCGGAGAACCTTGTCGTTGATTACGACCATGATGAGGAGGCGTTCGTGCTGGTGCCGCGGCGCCGTGGGGTGGATTCTTGGTGGATCAGGGACCCGTTCCTGGACGACGCGGGGCGCCTGGTGTCTGACTTCTCGCAGATTCGCCTGGGGGCGTACAGGCGGCGGCTCCCGCTCTGACGGCCCCGGCCCTCCTTTTCCCACACGCCAAAGCGTGTGGTACGCCACAGTGTTCGGTTTGACATTAGATGCACTTTGTGCCTAAACTGGTGCCCGTCAACAAAGACGAACACGAACCGAAAGAAAGGAGGCCAAACGCAGTGCGAGCGAAGCACAGTATTAACCACCTGTCCTACTCCTCCGCGTCCGGGTACGCGGAATGCGGGGAGCGGTGGCGTCTATCTCGCGTCTACGGCCTTGACAAGTTCACGTGGTGGGTCACCATCATGGGAACAGCCGTCCACGCAGTGACCGAGGCCCTGGACCTCGCCGACGTGGGCGCTCTACCGGACAACCTGGCCCCACTGGTCGAGCCCGAGGGGTTCCTCCACGCCTTCGAGAGGGCAAAGCGGGACGCCGCCCGCCGCGGCGGTGAAATCCGCGCCTCGGGCCGGACCCTGAAGAAGGGCATCGGCAAGGGGGGCGGCCCTAACAAGAAAGACGAGGAGTGGTGCCTTTACTGGGGGCCGCAAATCGTCAACTCCTGGGTGGAGTGGCGCGAGAAGATGGGCCTGGAAGTAGCCCTCTTCCCCACCCGCGACGGCGAGTGGCTGCCCGGCGTCGAGCTGGAGGTCCGCAAGCCCATCGGCGGCTACCCCTACGTTGGGTACATCGACCGGGTTTTTGAGGACGCGAACGGCGAATACGTTGTCGTGGACTTGAAGACCGGGAATCCTCCCCAATCTTCTACGCAGTTGAAGGCGTATGCGGCGCAGCTCCGGGCAGCGGGCGTGCCGGTCGCGCGCGCGGCCTATTGGATGGGGATGGATGGTGACGTGTTGGAGTGGGTGCCCACTCCTCCCGAGGGGGATGACTTCATTGCCGCGTGGCTGAGCAATGTTGGCCGCGGCCTGGAGGCCGGAGTGTTCACCGCTTCCCCTTCGTCGTTCTGCTCGGCGTGCCCTGTGCGTGAGTATTGTCGCGCGGTGGGCGGGGCGCGGGCGGGCGAGGTGCCCGCCGTCGAACGGCCCATCAAGATCAACAACAAGGAAGGAAGCGCAGCATGAGTGAGCAGCGCAGCATGTCGCCGTGGGCGGACGACGCGGCCAGGGCCGCGGAGATCGCGGAGGCTACCCCGGCGACTGTCAAGATCACGATGAAAGCTGGGGGCGATTACGACGCCCCGTGGATCGTGATCGAGGCCCCCAGCGTTTGTCAGGCGGAGCGTGCCTTGGCGGACGTGTTCGGGTGGCTGAACTGGGACCCGAAGAAAACGCCGCTGGCTGATGCCGTCTTGGCGATGGCAAAGGCATTGGCGGGGAAGTGGAACGTCGTGGAGACGTTCGACGCCCGATTCATCGGGGACGATGGGGGGCCAGTTGATTACGGGGTCCACCCTGAGGACACCGGTAGCGCCACCCAGGAGCGCCGTGGAGGGTTTGTGGGGCCCGGCCCCTACTCCAACCTTTCGGAGAACGAGATCGGTGTCCTGCACGCCATTCAGGCGTGCTCTGACGTGGCGCAAGTGAGGGGACTATGGGCTCAGTACGCAGTGACGTTGAACAATCAGCCGCTCCTGTTGGAGGCGTGGAAGGCGCGGGGCCGGGAGCTCGCCGCTGCGGCCAAGTCCACCTCCTGACGCTACTACTATTGTTCGGTTTGATATTCGATTTGAACAATTTTCAAAACCAAGACCAGACGAAAGTGAGGCAAGCGTGAAGCTTGTGACGAAACTCCCCCAGAACAACCGCTACTTCAACAACAAGGACAATGCGTCCGCCCACGCAATCCTCCTGATCCCCAGGAGCGTGGAGTTTGACGTGGAGCGCGAGTACAAGGGGCGCCCGGTGAAGTCCCAGCGCGTCCTGATGGACGCCCATGTTTTCCATTCCCAGGCAGACCTGACGAACGGGACTCCCGAGGTGATGATCGGCGTCCAATGGGACACGAACAAACCAATCGCAAACGGACTGTATGCCCAGCTCGGGGACCTTTGCGGCCCGTTCCGTCTCGGAAAGAAACAAGGCAGGGATTCCGCCTACTGGGACTTGATTCCCATTGAGGAGGGGCAGGCCGGCTACGAAGAGGCCATCCGATACGCGATGGGCCTGGTGGAGGCTGCTGAGCGGGCGGGCGAGGCCCCGTCGTTCGACGACGAGCCCGCCGCGGCCGCCCCTGTGGCTTCGGCGCCCGCCCCGGCGGCGCCCCCGATCCCCGACTTCGGCTTCTAAGGGAGGCGGGGCGTGGGGCTGGGCCCATTCCAGTCGTTGCGCCGTGGCATCGCTTCCGCCCAGCCACTCCCCAGGGTCCCGGGGTTCCGGGACTTGTACAGGGAGGGCGTGGTCCCCCGGAGGGGGCAGGTCATCATGGTGGCTGGGCGGAGCGGCACCCAGAAGAGCGGTTTCGCGTTGTTCTGGGTTGCACAAATGGGCCTTCCGACACTGTACTTCAGTGCGGATATGGCTCCGTTCACGGCGGGGACGCGGTTGGCGAGTATTGCTACTGGGCGCCCGTCCCGCGAGGTCGAGGCTTTGATGGGTTCGGTCCGCGGGCGGGCCTCCCTAGAGGAGGCCGTTAAAAGCCTCCCCATCCAGTTGTCCTTCGGGTCTCCGATCACGTGGGACCGAGTTGAGGACGAATTGAATTGCTGGGCTCTCTTGCATAATGCGTATCCGCAGGTTGTTGTGTTCGACAATCTGATGGATTTCGCTGGCGGGGAGTCCGATTACGAGGCGCAGATGGGCGTGATGCAGGACATCACGTCGTTTGCGCGGGCGACCGGTTGCACGGTGATTGTTTTGCACCATGCGTCTGATAAGACGATGGATGCGAAGAATGCTCCGTGGAGGCCGCCCTCCCGGGACCAGATCAAGAACGGTATGGCTGAGAAGCCTGAGCTGACTCTGACTATTGGTCTGGACCCGGTTAACAAGGAATTTCATGTTGCTTGTGTGAAGCAGCGTGATGGGTTCTGCGATCCCAGTGCTGAGCATATTGTCACGTTGGCGGTTGATCCGTCGCGCACGTGGTTCGGGGTCGCTGGCACAACTCCCGAGGTGGGGGCTGTGAGTGAGATTGAAAGGAAACAGGAACAATGACGAGCACGATTATTGCGGTTGTCGCGGCCGCGGTTTCGCTCGGGAGCTTCTTCATGATGGAGTTCGTTCTCCGTAGGCACGCTGACGAGGTGGACTGGAAGGCGCGGGACCTTCAGTTCCAGATTGAGGGAGACCGGGAGAGGACGAAGCGCGCGCTCCGCAACCTTAGCGAGGTCGTGGGGGCAATGGAAAGCGACCTGCGAGCCCTCATTGATGCTTCTGTGGATTTTGAGGAGGAGTATGCGCGGGATGGTCTGCGTGGCGGCTGCAAGTGCCGCCGCGGCCTCGACGATGCGCGAGTCCTTCTCCCCAGTGGGGGAGATTGCGAATGACAGTGCTGACTGGGCTGATCTGGTTCGTGACTGGGCTCGTGCTTGGACTGCTAGTTGGCGGCCTGGACGTGCCGCCCCACCAGGGAATGTGAAAGGAAACCATAATGAGTAATCCGGGTAAGCGCAAAGGCTCCCAGTGGGAGACGGACGTTCGACAGTACCTGCGTGGGCGAGAACTCGATACCGAGGCACTTCGTCAGATGGGCGCGTTGGATGAGGGAGACCTTGTGGTCCGCACTCCGGGCCATGACCTGCGCGTGGTCGTGGAGGCGAAGAATCGGGGGAAGCTCGACATCGCTCAGTTCCTCCGTGAGGCGGAGGACGAGGCCGCGTTGCACGCCCACAATCGCGGGCTCCCGCAGGAGCGGGCCGTGCCCGTCGCAGTCGTGAAAGCCCGCCAGAAGCCGGTTGGTGAGGGGTACGCGGTGATGCGGCTGCGGGACCTCGCGCGCCTGCTGGACATGCTATAGGAGGGCGCCTGGGGTGTCGGCTGCGAGGTGGGGCCAGTCCCCCGGTGGCCGGTCGGATAGTGATGGGGCGGGGCGTTTGCGTCAGGTGCTCGCGCATTTCGGCGTGGACGCCCCGCCCGGCTCCAGGGGCATGATCGTCTGCCCGTTCCACGGGGACGTGAATGCGAGCCTGAGCTTGGACTTCGACCGGGGCCTGTGGCATTGCTTCGGTTGTGATCGGGGCGGGGACTGGGCTAATTGGATTATGGAAGAAATAGGAGCAGCGTCTTTTGGGGATGCAGAACGTTATGCCGCTTCTGTCGGAATCGGCGTTGAGGGAGCTGAGGGCGAGGCACGAGGCGTACCGCAGTCGGGCCGGTGGGGTCAAGGAGTACTTGGCGGCGCGGGGGCTTTCCGCGGAGCTGGTGGACGCGGCGGGACTCGGGTTCGTTGGTGACGACCCGCTCCCCGGAGACGAAGCGTTCCAGGGGCATTTGAGCATCCCTTACGCGAATGCTGATGGTGTTGTTGTGGGGATGCGGTTCCGTCGCCTTGATGGTGGTGGCCCGAAGTACACGAGTCGCGCGGGGGACCGGGCTCTCCTGTACAACGCGAGGCTCATTACTGGCGCCGCTCACGCTCACATTTGCGAGGGAGAGTTGGACGCTTTGTCACTCGCTCAGTGCGGCCTGCTGGCTTGTGGGCTGCCGGGTGCGTCCACGTGGAAGCCGTGGTATGCGCTCTTGTTCGAGGGGTGCGAGCGGGTGACTGTGTGGACTGATGGTGATGAGGCTGGGGATGAGGCTTGGCGGAAGATCAGCCGCGATCTTCCTTTGGCTTCGCGGGCGCCTGTGCCTCGCGGGATGGATGTGAATGCGTTGCTTGTTGGGCGGGGCCCCTCGGGGGTCCGTGGGCTTATCGGCCTCGAATGAAAACTATTTGAAAGGAAACAATTGTGAGTAATGCTGGTGTTGTTTTTTCGCGTGAGCGCGTGAGGGAGCTGCTGCGCGAGGGGCCCTCGCGCCCGTTGGAGGAGATTCCCGCGGACGCGGCGGATGAGTCGAGCGTGTTCTGGCGTGCGTACCGGAAGGGCATGGAGTGGTTTTCGCGCCGGTCTCGCGTGCCTGTCGAGGAGGTCATGGGGTTCCTGTGGGGGCGGGCGTGGGCTCGGGCGCAGAAGGTCTCGCATAAGTGGACGGTTGCTGGCGAGGCGGGACTTGTGAACTGTTTCTCCCAAATCCTGTTCGAGCAATACCCGGATTACGCTCACCATGAGCGCGAGGTGCCGTGGGACTTCTCTCCCCGTCCGCTGGGGGGTGCGGCGTAGTGTACGAGCCGGGAATGATCGTGAAGCTCCTGCCCGCTGCGTTCGATAAGCAGCGCGGGTGGGGTGTGCGCCTGTCGGACACTCATGTGGAGGCGGGGATGCCGCGGGCGGCGTCGGACCCGTCCCAGGGTGGGACGCTGATGGCGATGTGCGCTGACGTGCAGCGCGCGTACTGGAGTTTGGAGCAGGCCGAGCGGAACGTGGTTGGGTGCCGCCACATTCTGGGGTGGGAGCAGCATGAGGTTGCGGCCCGCATGGGAGTGTCGCGGTCTCGGGTCGCTCAGATCGAATTTGCGGCTGTGCGCCGCATGTGTGTGAGGCTGAATGGGCGTCCTCTTGGGGATGGGTTGGATGAGGTGTGATGGTGGCTGTTTAGGTGCCTGTTTTGGGTGCCTCTGAGGGGCCTGGGGTGCTGTCTTGTGCGTTGCGCGGGGCGGTGTCCTGGGCCCCTCTTTTTGTTGTTTCCAGGGGGTTTGCGCGGTGTTGTGGGGGCTGGTGGGGTCTGGGGCGCGTGGGTGGGTTGGTTCAACCGTGCGATGGATTCGATCGCGGGCATCTGAGGGCGCCGGCGGCGAGGAGGGGTCGGAGGTCGCCTCGACGGTCCTGGTCCAGACGCTGGTCGTGCTCGTCGTCCTGGCGCTCGTGCAACTGGCGTTCGCCCTGCACGTGCGGAGCCTGACGGTCTCGGCGGCCTCGGAGGGGGCCAGGCGGGGCGGGCTGCTCGGCGGGGACGCCGCCGAGGCGGTGGCCCGCACGAACGAGGTGCTCGCCACCATCGCCGGCGGCGCCCGGGACAGCGAGGTCACCACCTCCTACGAGGAGGTCGGCGGGCGCAGCGTCCTGGTCGTCACAGTGCGCGCCCCCCTGCCGCTCCTGCTGGGGATGGGGCCGAGGTGGATGAGCGTGCGCGGCACGTCGCTGGTGGAGGAGGGCGCCGATGACGGCGGATAGGGGCCGGGCCGACGGGGAGCGAGGGGACGCCGTCGTGGAGTTCATCGGGTTCTTCGCGGTGCTGGTGGTCCCCGTCGTTTACATCATCGTCGCCGCGTCGTGGGTGCAGGCCGCGGTCTTCGCCACCGACGCCGGAGCGCGCGAGGCGGTGCGGATCATCGCCTCCCACCCCGACGACGGGGAGGAGCGGGCGCAGGCCCAGGTCGGCCTGGCCTTCGCCGACTTCGGGGTCGCCGGCCAGCCGGTGGTGGAGGCGTCGTGCGAGGGGTGCGCCTCGCCGGGCGGCCAGGCGTCCGTGACGGTGTCGACTGTGGTCCCCCTGCCCCTGGTGCCCCGGTGGCTCGGCGCTCCGGGCATCCCCGTCCAATCGAGTGCGGTGAGCCCCGTCCAGGAGGTGGACGCCGATGGGTAGGGGGTCCGGGCGCGCTGTCCCCGGCCGCGACCCCGAGGAGGGGAGGGTGGGATTGCTCACCTGCGCGGCGTGCGCTTTCGTGTGCGTGTTCCTGCTGGTGTCGATAGCGGTCACGGGCGTGGCGGTGCAGGACCGCAGGCTCCTGGCGTGCGCGGACCGCGTCGCGGCCACGGCTGCCGGAGCCATCGACGGCGCCAGCGTCTACGCCGGGGGCTCCGGCGCCGGTGCGGGCCAGGGCGCGGGCAACGGTGCGGATGAGGGCGCCGACGCGGACCCGGGGGCGGCGGCGGACACGGACGGGGGAGGCGCTGACGCGGACGGCGTCCCCGCGAGCCTTCCGGACGCGACAGCGGCGGCCGAGCGCGCCCTCGCCCAGATGGGCGGCACCCCGTGCGCCG